>PVMK01120138.1_pt1 | contig 12301 bp, 19 predicted proteins | sample 1853481 | NCBI WGS metagenome assembly PVMK01 (sample SAMN08533507, study PRJNA380276) | Marine sediment metagenome, whole genome shotgun sequencing project. | reverse complement strand
GTCTAGCCAGTATACCTCTCTGGTTCAGCCTTGAACTTATCATGGCAGACGGTTGAACAGAAGTAGTAAGTCTTACCCTTGTATTCCGAAGTTGCTGCTGCAGCCTTCTCATCCACTTCCATGTTACAAACTGGATCATGAGCCATTCAGGTTACCTCCTTGTCAGTGTTGCTAGTCATTAATTCGACCGTGTTCTATCACCACCTATATTTTAATATTGTATTATAGCCCCTCGACCTAGGGCATAATGAGACCCTCTTTGAGGTTATAGAAGGGAGCGATTCGGTCATACCTTCTCTTAGCTATTTCCGTGACACTCAACTGCCATTCCTATTCTGCCGGTTCAAAGTAAGCTCTGAGATAGAGGATCTTTTCTGGTTCAACAGGATCGTTTGATTTCACCGTGTACTGGAACAGATGCCGACCGGATTCCTTCATTTCTTGCACTGTGGGCGTTTTCACTCGCACAGTGCTTTTATCGCCGGGTTGCAAAGTTGTAGGACCTACAACTATAGGTTTACCCGGTCAGCACCCTTCCAATGTCTTAATGGCTACATCATCGTCAACGATAAGCGGTGCGTCGCCTCCATTTGTGAAGTTAAAACTATACACTAGGGCAACGCCCGGTGGCACTGTTCCCGCATCGACGGTTTCTTGATCGAAGTTGATCACCGGCTGGCCAGCCGAGGCTCCGTTACCGCCACTAACAGCCAAGCCAACTGTTACCAGCAGTATCACGATTACGCTTGATATTAGGACAATGCGCTTCATTATTTATCACCTCCAAATTACTGTAGGTTCTTCTTGATCTGCTCGAACTCTTCCTGTGAGATCTCGCCTTTGGCATAACGCTCCTTCGCTATGTCGAGCGCAATGTGCTTCTCAGTGAAGCCTATACTGGAGCCCCCACGTTCTCTCAGTTTGTTGATTCCCCACACCACCAGGGCGATGACAGTACCCCAGAACAGCAGCATAAATATGCCACCGGATATCATCCACCAGCCCGCACCTTCACTCCAACACCACATTGCTATCCTCCTGGAAAATAGCTCCTCTTTGATGTGGTCTTAAGAGTCATCTTGCTCCCCCACAGACACAAGGACTGAAAACACATGGTCAGTAGATTCGCTAAAGGTAGATTTATTGCGCTACCACCATGACCCTGAATCTGGTCCAAAGCTATCGAATTCCTTCTCCGAGCCACAGAACTTACACACTCCCCTACACATGGGGCCATCTGGGGTCTCGATTATCCAGTAATGGCAACACTTGCCTTTTTTTATCGGTTTTTCAGAGATGGTGACACCAACCGTCCGCGGGCCGCTATTTTCACCATAATTCCACATTATCACCCTCCAAAACGCCGCTGATTGTGACTAGAATTCATGACTAGAAACTTCGGGCCATTTCTCATTACCAACCCATCATGCCGCCGCCACCACCTGTCGTGCCACCACCCATGTGATTCCCGGTTCCACCCCCGTTATTGGCAGGGGCCTGGCCTCCCTCCTCAAGGGCGTAATTACCCTCGCTGGGGTAAGACATGGAACCGAAGTTGTCTCCATGCACCTCCTCCATAGCTTCAGTCATTGCTTCCTCAGGAGCATAGTAGTTCTCGCCGTGGTAAGGCATGGAACCAAAGTCCTCTCCATGCACCGCCTCTGCAGCTTCAGCCATTGCTTCCCAATCACCGGTCCAACAGGCTTCATACATGGCTTCCCAAGTGCCCTGGTTTGTGGTTACCGTCCCTGTTGCCTCAGGTCCATGCGCGAATGCCGGAACGGCAAAGCCAACAACCGCTAAACCTGCTACTACCAAACCTACCAGTAGAATCCTTTTCATCTCGTCCTCCTTTCTCTTGTTTTATTAAACCTTCAGACCACATGAATTTCGCGTGTACGTATTACCTATCACATGTAATCCCACCTCCTTTCTCTATTAGTGACAATGCCGCTTATCCGCCTTCGCTCTAGCTAGCTTTGTTTCTACATCAGAGAGCTGCTCAATGTAAGAGCCACTGTTCCTGCGCTCGACTACCAGGCCAATTCCATGTATAGCCGCTATGCTCACGGTTTCTCTTGGCTGCAGAACATCGGCGCAGCGGGCGGTCCACATTTCGCCTCCAGAGCGGACCACGTATTGAGCACTATGGCCCGGGCTCAATCTTGATATCACCTCAGCCTCGGAGCCTATTAGTTTTAGTGCTCCGGTCTCCAGGGGCTTACTCATTGACTTTGCTATGGCCCGATACAATAAACCAGATATCAGCACGATGAATATATAGAATGGTATAGCAAAGCTAAGTGGCGTTAGCCAAAAAACAGGTAGCCCAATCACAGGCATAAGTAGAAGTACATGACACATTCTGTCTACCTACATCCTTTCGCGGTAATCCCTTCTCCATTGACACTCATAACGTAAGATCTAGCTCCGGTTTAGTGATTCGCAGGCAATGAGTTAGTGACCACAGGGATCGAACTAAACTCCCTATTAAGAGCCCAGGGTGTAGCTCGTCCATCCAAATCAATGGTATCCGGTTGGCGTCCGGCTAAAGAATAGCTAACATTGCGCTGTGGACCGCTTATGGAATTATGTAGGGCTGAAAGATTGTCCACTATGGATCCTATCGCTTCTACCTCTCTTATCTCTATTGCTTCTCCCATCAAGCTCACCAAGTTTTCTATTATACTTTCGTAAAACTCCACCTCTGAACTTCGTACCTTTGCCTCTATGCTGCTAGACATAATTGCACCTCCTTTGCTTCAATTTTTCCTTTTCAGCCATTTACCGCTTCTGTCTCTTTACATCTATTCTACTGAACACGACTTAGTCCAGTATTAAGCTATGATTAGGATATAGTTAGAGTTTTACGCCTTGGCTCTCAATAAAAACGAAACTAGTCGCGGCGGAACACGGCCCCAACAGGTCAATCAAGCTATATATTGACCGTCTATACGACTTTCCATTTTCCGCTCTTCCCTTTGTGATAGATGGTTGTGAACCAACATGTGCATTAGTTAGCTGGCCATAGTGATGATAGTAGGCCATTGAATGGGCACGCCCGTCGTAATCAGGAATGGGCCTGAGTACTGGGGACGCCATGCCAGGTTGTAAAGCCGTGAAGTTACCAATTCGCCATTGGCCATGTAAATATGCCTCCCACCCTTAAGGTTCCATATGTATGAGTTCAATAATACTAGCACCCTTTTCTCTCAATACTTCCAGCACTATCCTATTATCAGAGGAACATGCCATCATCATTCCAAATAGGGAGACTTCCTCCTCAAGTCTGACCCGGTTAAAGCTGACAATAATATCATCAACTTTCACTCCTGCCTTATCAGCAGGGCTATAGGTAATCACTTCAGTGACCAGGACTCCCGAATCCACTCCCAGATCGTAATAGGATGACAATTTGGGAGTGATGGGAAGATAGGTGATTCCTAGATTGACAGCCGTGTTAGTCGCTTCCGCGGGCTCGGCTGGCGACCTGTCCTCTAACTGCCAGCTGAACAGAGAGAAACCTGCCATAATCACGGCTAAGATGACCGTGAAAATAGCCACAAAGGCCATTCTATTCTTTGCGACCACAGCCGCTCCAGTAAAATAAAAGCATCCCAGATACCTCAGTTTCCCTCTAATATCTAGGATGACACATATTTATTAAACCAAGCTTAGAATTTGTTTAGGATACCATTAGAGTTTTAGACACTCCGAAGAAATTGAAGTTGACGTATAGGTGAAAAGTGCGACGTTTAGAGAACATCTTTTTTACTAGAGAGTATAGATATAGAATAGCCCCGCATGAGTGTCAGCTCAGCGGGGCCACGGCATCAGGTGCGCGGCGGCACTAATACCTATATCTAGGATGCCAGAAACTTATTAGACTAAGCTTAGAATTTGCTTAGAATACCATTAGAGTTTTAACCACACCGTAAATATGCTGCCTTTGCCAGGGTCACTTGTCACCGTTACCTCTCCTCCATGCTGCTCGGCAATGCCTCTTACAATTGCGAGACCCAGGCCACTACCTCTACTAGCCCGCGTGCGCGCCTTGTCCGCCCTGTAGAAGCGGTCGAAAACATGAGGCAGGTGCTCGGGTGCGATCCCCACACCTGTATCAGCCACCTCCAGGCGTGCCCAATCACCATCTCGAAACAAGGATAATGTGATAGTGCCATCCTCCGGTGTATATTGGATAGCGTTATCTACCAGGTTTACTAGCAGTTGATTCAATCGATAGGTAGCACCTTTTACCGACAAATCATCCAGTTGTCCCATAATAACCTCACGGTCTCCGGCCAACTGCTGTGCACGTTTCAATTCTGTTAGGAGGACTTCCTTGAGGGAGACCATCTCTTGCTGTTCTATATGGCCGGACTCAACCTCGGCAAGAAGGAGAAGATCATTTACCAATTTCCCCATCCTTTCGGTCTCTGCTTCCATGGCTCTCAATGACTCCTGTCGCTCTTGATCGCTCAAATTGCGCTTAAGTAAGTCCAGGTTACCCTGAATAACGGTCAGAGGACTTCTCAGGTCGTGAGACGCATCTGCAATGAAGTTCTTTTGAGACTCGAAAACTTTATGTAGATGGCCAATCATATGATCGAAGGTAGTGGCTAGCCGTCCGATCTCATCCTTTGGGCCCATTGTAGTCCACCCGGCGACTGAGGTCGGAACTTGATTCGATGCTTTGCGCCGTTCTGGTGATCTGCTCAACGGGAGAAAGCGCCCGGCGTACTATGACCCCGCCAGAGATTCCAACCAGCACTAAAGTAACTAGGACGCCCTCCCCAGGATAGCCCATCTTACCTGGCTCATGGTATCGTCCACGTTATTCAATGATTGACCCACTTCCAGAAGTAGGACATCATTCCAGAGGAACAGGGGCGAGACCATGAGACGCACGCTTGTGCCATCACCGGCAGCAACAGTACCTATAGCGGCTTCTCCACGAAATCCACGCTCAAGCAAAGATGGATCCACAGGAAGTTCCTGATCCCCAAGATTGTCTGATTTCACCACAACATTACCGTATATATCTATCAGCTGAATATAGGTCCCGGGAGAAGCGAACTCATTAACAGGGGGTAAACTTGAATGAATAACCTTGTAGTCTAGCGGCTCTGGGATTTCCTCTGTGCTGAGGGTACCATGCACCCTGGCGGAGTGGACCCGCAGGTGGTCATCTACATCGGCGTTAAGCGATCCTTGCAGTATACTGTGAATGACTACACCGGAGAGGATGATCGTAGCACACAATATAAGGGAGAACCACAGAGTCAAGCGCCAGCGTATTGGCACGCATCTACTCCTTCAGCACGTAACCCACGCCTCGAACAGTGTGGATCAACCTGGGCTTGCCACTGGCTTCGAGTTTGGAACGCAGATAGCTTACGTAAACCTCTATCACATTAGATTCCCCATCAAAGTCGTATCCCCAGACTCTTTCGTAAATCCTGTCCCTAATGAGCACCTGGCGCGGATGGCGCATTAAAAGCTCAAGCAAATCGAACTCTTGAGATGTTAGCTCGATGATTTCATTTCCACGCTTCACTTCCCTGGTAGCGGTATCCAGTGAAAGATCACTAAACCGAAGAACCTCTCCTTCCCTCGGTTGACGGCGCCTGAGTAATGCCCTTACTCGTGCCAGCAGTTCATCGAAGGCAAATGGCTTCACCAGATAATCATCAGCACCGCTATCAAGTCCTTCTACTCTATCAGCGACGGTGCCCTTGGCAGTGAGCATCAGAATCGGGACATCGCTAGCTTGGCGTAGCCGTTTACTAACCTCCACACCATCTAACCCGGGCATCATAATATCTAATATGACGAGGTCAGGCTCTTTATCTCGAGCTTTGGTCAACGCCTCGGTACCATCAACCGCAGTATCGACGCTATAGCCTTCATATATCAAGCCTCGCTTAATAAAGCTCACTATTTCAGGATCGTCATCTACAACCAGAATACTCATATTGCGCATGTCCTGCCCTTTATAGCAGTGAGTTTATCTGTGTGATAAATGTTAGACCACATAACCGGAATTCATCAGCTCGGTTTGTCTTTATCATATCTATCAGTAAAATCTTATTGGCCACGAATTGCCTGTTCGTTTAGGTAATCATCGACAGGCTATTGATCCTTCAGATATATTATCTTTATGCGCTATTTCCGCTGAAGGTTTAGCTTTTCTGGTTCTAGCCGAAATGAGAAAGTAGCCGCTCACAGCTAATACCACAAAACTAACATAAGCAATTACTTCTACCAGCGATGGATTTCCATTGTAGCCAAAAAGGACGGTCAGGAACCTGCCAAACGTCGACTGTTCAGGGATAATATGGTTGATATCCCACACATGGTCTATTATTGGTGGAATAAGACCAGCCTCGTGGAACTCGTGAATTCCATGAGCCAGCAGGCCAGCGGCAAACAAGATGAGTAATAGACTGGTAACGTTGAAAAATGTACTCAGATTGAGCCTAGATGCGCCCCTATATATGCCATAACCTATACCGACAGCTAAGGCTAAGCCCAATGCAGCGCCTAACATAGAAAGGGCGAAAGATTCTGTCACCCTGGTGGCAGCAAAGAGGAAGAGCACTGTCTCAATACCCTCTCTAACTACTGCTATAAAGGCAAGTGCGAATAAACCAACCAGCGATCCACTTTTCAGTGCTGACTGTATTTGAGCATGGAGATTGCCTTTAATATTTACAGCCTGCTTTCGCATCCATAAGATCATCCAGGTCAGTACTCCAGCGGCTACAAAAAGGGCAACACCTTCGAAGATTTGTTCTGCTCGGCCCTCAAGATTTCCTGCTGTGAAATAGATGACTGCGCCTGCTATCAGACTGGTTGCTATAGCAAGAAATGTCCCGAACCAAACATATCTGAATCCCTGTCCATTGTTAGTTTTAGCTAGATAGGCCAGAATAATCCCGATTATAAGAGCGGCTTCCAAGCCTTCCCTAAGTGTTATCAATAACGCACTAAACATTTAGAATTATATGCCTCCTTTGTATTAAGTGATATACAGTATAATTGGAACACTCCAGCTGGGTTTTGTATATAAGTTTCCATTGCACTTTAGTCTGATACCTTAGTTTTTTTAATTGTGATTAACACCACTTACTCTATTAGTATCTATCAAGGAGCTTCTCATTACGATCATAGAAGGGTCCATTCGGTCATACCTTCTCTTGGCTGTTTCCGTGACACTCAAATGTCATTCCTATTCTGCCGGTTCAAAGTAAGCTCTGAGATAGAGGATCTTTTCTGGTTCAACAGGATCGTTTGATTTCACCGTGAGCTGGAACAGATGCGGACCGTGCACATTCATTTCTTGCACTGTGGGCGTTTTCACTCGCACAGTGCTTTTATCGCCGGGTTGCAGAGTTGTAGGACCTACAACTATAGGTTTACCCGGTCAGCACCCTTCCAATGTCTTAATGGCTACATCATCGTCAACGATAAGCGGTGCGTCGCCCCCATTTGTGAAGTTAAAACTATACACTAGGGGAACGCCCGGTGGCACGGTTCCGGCATCGACGGTTTCTTGATCGAAGTTGATCGCCGGCTGGCCAGCCGAGGCCCCGTTACCACCACTAACCGCAAAGCCAACAGCCAAGCCAACTGTTACCAGCAGTATCACGATTACGCTTGATATTAGGACAATGCGCTTCATTATTTATCACCTCCAAATTACTGTAGGTTCTTCTTGATCTGCTCGAACTCGTCATTCGAAATTTCGCCTTTGGCATACCTTGCCTTTAGCACTTCCAGGGCTGAATCCAATCTAATGGAACCAGTGCGAGAGTTGCCAGACTGGCTTGCTCCACGTATTACGGCTACAATGGCCCAGATAATCAGTCCCAAGAAGATAAGCATGAATATTGGCATGAACCATCCCCAACCGAAACTACCCATCATTCCTGATCCCATCATATGCCAATCCCCATCACTCCATCCTGTGGTGCTTCCCCAAATCATGGGCATAGCAATCAAAAGGGCCAGAATAACAGCACCAATAATCAGGGCTGTCTTCGTATTTCTGTTCATTATCGCCCCCCTTTCCCCATAATCAATAATCCTATTAAGCCTAAATCATTATATGTTAGGGATTAGCTCGTGTATGTGATTAATGTCGCAGAGCTGGAGTGCACCAGACTAAATGATGTCTGTTTATGTTATTGTGAGCGATTCATTTCTCCAAGGGATATGACATAGGTGCATTTCCTTGGATGTCGATGGTCACTGAATAGATCGTTGCGAGTTATTAATTTATGTTGGATTGACGTTGAGCTTCTAAGCCATAGCAGATCTAAGCTATCTGTCTCTTCTTTCTTGCTTCGATCAGTTTAAAAATGCCCGCTTCAAGATCAGTTACTTGTTCTACTAACAACCCGCTTTTAGCTGTATTCTCAGCCGTGCGCCGATTAATATTTGCCCCCATCATTCGCACCACTAGTGGATTGGCAATATTCATCAATCCGCCCAGTATGCGATTAGCGCTTAGAACATGTTCGAGTAAGACTATCTTGCCATCTGGCTTGCAAACACGCGCGACTTCCGTGAGGCCACGGATCGGGTTAGGAACGGAGCAGAAGACGCAAGTAGCTACAATGGTATCAAACATGTTGTCTTCGAACTCAAGGTTCTCTACATCCATTTGCTGCAGGTGCACCCTAATATTCTGCTCGCTGGCTTTATCTACGGCACGCGCAAGCATCTTGTCACTAAGATCAATAGCGTTTATATCAGCATTCTTTGGATAGTAGGGGAAGTTCTTTCCAGTACCTACTCCCACCTCTAGGATCCGACTACCTTCCACCTTGCTCCACAACAGACCTCTCCACTTACTAAAACGAGATATCTCTACCAAACCTACCATCAGGTCATAGAGTGGAGCGTTTCTATTGTACCGCCTCTGAGTAGTTGCCGTAGCCTTGCTATTAGATGATATCTCGAACCTCCCATTACAAACTAGGACAGATTCTTTTTGATCTGTTCGAACTCTTCTTGTGAAATCTCACCTCTGGCGTAGCGTTCCTTGGCTATGTCGAGCGGACTGCGTTCTTCATTAGTATCTGAACTGGAGCCCCGGGGCTCTCTGAGTTTATTGACCCCCCACACTACCAGAAAAATAATTGCACCCCAGAACAGCAACATAAATATACCACCGAACATCATCCACCATCCCATTCCTTCATGCCCGTACCACATATTTACACCTCCAATTGTTGGTATTCCTATATAACTACTATAGATGACCGTAGTCAAAAGGGAGTTGTTGGTGGAAAATGTGCCGTTGACTCTGCAGTCCGGAATGTTGTAGATTCTCTCCATCAGTAATGATTCAAACTCAGCATACCTTCTCGTAAGCGCACATTGCTTTCTCCAGATTAATGGCACAGCATCCTTCTTCAGCCCCTGTAACCCGCGCTACGAAGTTTACTTTCTGCCCATTTCTTCCGCAAGGACACGAAGAAGTCTCATCCAGATGCACAATGTCCTCCGTCAGGATATATGCGGGGTACGCTAAGCACGTTGGGTCTATTATTGCCAATACCCCGTATCTACCATCGTCTACTTCCTGGCGAAAATCATCGAGTTCCCTCACACTAAAATGCACCCAGGGGGGAACGTGCTTGTGATGGTGACTGCACTCTATAGCCAGCGTATTCGTCTCAACCAGTCCATACATATCACGAATTTGGTCTGGCTGAATTCCCAGATACTCAGCGCACTCGTGGTTATATTCTTCTCGCGTAATCTCCTCCCCTGTGAATCGCTTCCAACCACCCAGGTTTATAATCCTTGTGTCTTCATCTAGCTTCAGACGAATATCGTGCTCCTTGAGATACTGTATGAATTTGTGTACCAAGAAAGGAGGCCCAACGATGTGCCTTGCGTGGACGTTTTCCCATTGGTCCAGTAGCGCGATAGCTTCTTGTGGATCGAAGGAGAGTTTCCTTACTATGCATTTGCTAGCATCCACCATTCCAGAAAAAAGGTTCAGAACCTTGACCATGCCCATTTCGGGCATTTCTTCTGTCGATGGCATTAAGAATAGTATCGCTCCACTGGAGAACTTGAAGAACTCCCTATACATCGCATATAAAGCGAGTGCCCCCTGAGTGACTGTTTCGGAATCCCGCCTGGCTACACTGGGAATTCCACTGGTGCCAGTGCTCCGCATCTCAAACTCGATCTGATCAAATCCCAAAGTCAGCAGCTTATGTGAGTCTATTTCTTTGAACTGGCTCACATGTAATACAGGGATATTTATTAGGTCGTCAAAATGGCGGATATCGGATGGAGTCACACCCTTATCCTCGCACAGTCCGCGATAATACGCGTTGTTCTCGTAGTGAAAGCGGAAATTCTCAGCAATGAGGCTGGCCTTCAACGCCTGTTGTTCTTCAATCGCAAACCTAAACACTTTATTCACCGAGGTGTACACACACCCCAGCGGATTGAGTCCAGCATCGCGGATTTCTGTAAGCAACCTGTCATAGTCGTATTTCATCATTTCCTCTTGTCAGATACTACTTATCTTCTAGCTACTTGATATGTGTCATAAAAGATCAAGCCTTACAATAAGAGTCCGTTCTCCTGATACTCCAATCGAGGGCAACTGAGACTCCTGCTTTATGAAGTATTTGTCTGCTTTCTCGCTTCAATCAGCTTCCAGAGGCCACGCCCAAGGTCGGTAACCTTTTCTACTATTAGATCGCTTTTAGCCACATTGTCCACTGGATTCCGGTTGAAGTCTGCTCCGATTATCCGCATTACTAGCGGATTGGCAAGCTTCACAAACCAGGCGAGAACAGGAATGGAACTGAAGTTGTTCTCAAGCAGAACCACTTTGCCACCGGGCTTGCATACTCTCTCAACTTCCCTAATGCCACGAATCGGGTCGGGAACGGAACAGAAGACCATTGTTGCTGCTACTGTATCGAACGTGTTATCTGCAAAGTCCAGATTCTGCACATCCATTTGCTGCAGATGCACTTTCACCTTCTGCTTCTTGGCACGATTGTTGGCATGCTCCAGCATCTTCTCGCTGAAGTCAATAGCATCTATTCCTGCGTCTGTAGGATAGTAGGGGAAGTTCTTGCCCGTACCAACGCCGATCTCCAGGACACGACTGCTTTCAACTCTGCTCCAAAATAGCCTGCGATATTTCCTTAAGCGAATCCTCTCCATGAAAACCATCATGTAGTCGTAGAAGCTAGAGGTTCTATTCCACCGCCTCTCAGCAATTTCTGTAGCCTTTTCCTCGGTTGTCATTTCAGTATTCCTCCTTGTTAATTAGGGTCAGTGATCAAACTCTCCGTGCCAATTGATCTGTTGGGATTCCCCTTTTGTCCCATATATCAAAATTTACCTCTATTATCTATGATGCCAGACACTGCTTAGACCAATCTTAATACTTGCTTAGAGGAACATTAGAGTTTTAGCCTTATCATATATAGGCGGTTGACGCGAAGATAAAAAGTGCGAGCACCAAGAAAATCTTTTTTTACTGGGGTATCCGGATATAGAAATGGACAGTTAGGCGTAAGCGTGTGGATTTACAGTCGTAGCCACACAGGTGTGCCAACGAATATCATGAAAACTTCACAAAGCAAGGTAACGATATCATGATCAGAAGTTATGGTGTCAGGGTCACCCTGTGGATCCGTCAATGTAGAGTGGCTGACTAACAGCCGGCCAGTTGCGGTTCAGCTAAACTGATGTAGGTGTCTGCCCAACCATTTTATCAGGCTTTGGATGACAGCAGGAGCAAAGCCACTCGTTCCAATCCGTCAGCCAATAATCACCACAACCGCAACTGCATGGTGTCGTAGGATATTGAGGTTCGCCATTTGAGATAGGCGGATTTGCGTTACTCTGAGGCTTCGTTTCTGTCAGCTCTGCGTTATCCTCGCTGAGTCCCGTAACGGTTGTAACAGCCGTAACAAATGTAACATCACCATCTGCTGCTTTGGTACTTCGAGAACATAAGGAAAAGCAGAAAGCGACCCGAGTCATGCTGGGAATGACATTGATGGATGATGACCTAATATTCAGTGACATTCATGGCAAGCCACTATTACCAAACTCAGTAACCCATGCCTGGATTAAGATGGTGAGGCGTATCGGTCTGGACGGTGTCCGATTGCATGATGCTAGGCACAGCCATGCCTCACTAATGCTCAAAGCGGGGATACATCCCAAGATAGTTCAAGAAAGGCTGGGCCATTCTAGTATACAGATAACCCTTGATACCTACTCCCACGTAGCCCCTGGACTTCAA
>PVMK01125240.1_pt1 | contig 12303 bp, 11 predicted proteins | sample 1853481 | NCBI WGS metagenome assembly PVMK01 (sample SAMN08533507, study PRJNA380276) | Marine sediment metagenome, whole genome shotgun sequencing project. | reverse complement strand
CCATGATCGATCCGGGGGATACGGTTCCGGACCAGGAGATCTTCAACGTGCAGTGGGACGCCACTCTCAGCGGGGTGCTGAGCAGTGCGAACAATCCGATCGACACGAACCGGATCGACCGCGGCATCCAGCAGGCGTTCGACCAGTCGCCGTATCTGGACACCAATGCCAACTGAGCCAACCAGCGAAAATCGGAGCCATAGAATGAAAGCGATAAAGGCAATCATCGCCTCGCTGGTACTCCTCCTGGTATCCAGCGGGGAAGCGAAGGCGCAGGACTGGTGGTGGGGCATCATGTACGAGATGTCGGCCTCGTCGAGTCTGCCAGGCAGCTCGGACTCGGACATCAACTTCATCGAGGACTTCAGCTTCCGCGGCCTCGGAATCGAGGCTCGTTACCTCCCGGAGCGCGGGGGGAAGTACTCGTTCGGGTTCAACGTGGCGTGGAACGTGCTCAACGAGAAGAACGATTTCGGGACGGAGCGGAACACAGTCCACCTTCCGAACGCCGACGTCTCGGGAACGCAGCTCAGGTACTTCAATGCGGTGCCCATGCTGGCGAACGCCTCCTACTATTTCGGTGATCGGGGAGGCATACGCCCATATCTCGGGATCAACGCCGGCACGTACTACATTGAGCGGCGCGTAGAGATCGGCCTGGTCGCGATCACGGAGGACAACTGGCACTTCGGATGGGCGCCGGAGGTGGGCATCGTCGTGCCGCTTGGCAGGCCCGAGATCGCACTGCTGACGACGGTCCGATACAACTGGGCCTTCAGCGCGGGCGGGACCGGGGATCAGAAGTACTGGGGCTTCAATGTCGGGATCGCGTACCGCTGAGCCGATTCCAGCGCGGCGACCGGCACACGACCGCTGCAGCGAGATGCTTCAGAGAGGCGCTGAGTGGACGGGGGAAGCAGCTGGTTTCTCCCGTCCACCAAACCGGAGAGTGACGAAAGGCGGTGAATTGACTATTGGCTGAGGTTCAGATCCGCGAAGGCGAAGATGTCAACAAGGCGTTAAGGCGGTTCCGTCGCAAGGTGCAGAGGGCCGGTATATTGAAGGACTTCAGGAAACACCGCCACTACGAGAAACCGAGCGAGAGGAAGCGGCGCAAGGCACAGGCGGCAGAGCGTCGCCGCAGGCGCCAGGCGCGGAGACGACGCGAGTAAGCGAGTCGCTCAGGCCCACATCTCCTCAAACATCAGGTACTGCGAGGCGACCATGCCGAGAGATCGGTAGGTTTCCTGGCCGGCGATATTGTCCCGGTCGACGTACAGCCGGATGCCGATCACCTTCTCCGATCGCGCCGTCTCGCGCACGTGCTCGTGCAGCAGGCCGTATACTCCCTCCCTCCGGTGCCGTTTCGACACGTATACACTCTGCAGCCACCACACCTGTCCGTTCCGCCAGTCGCTCCATTCCATGGTGATCATCACCTGGCCCACCACCTCGTCGCCCTTCACTGCGACGAAGTATCGGCCGCGGGCCGGGTCCTTGAGCAGCGCCTCCACTCCCTTCGTGAGCGCACGTCTATCCAGTTCCCGTCCTCCGGTCTCCCGGGCCATCGCCTGATTGAACAGGACAATGCGCTGAGTATCATCGACGTCGGCTTCGCGAATCACGGGGGACATTCGGCGTTCTCCTTTCGGTGCGTGAGCTCAGACATTCTCCGCCGGCGACGTCATCCCCGCAAACCCTGCCGCTGCCCCTGACGCCGGGGCCCGCCGCCGATACCTTGGCGTATGATGCTCGACGATCATGCCACCGACATCTGCATCGTCCTGCTCACGGGGATCGGAGACGTGGTGCACGGGCTGCCCGTGGCCAACGCCCTCAAGGACGATGACCCGACGCGGAGGATCACGTGGGTGGCGGAGCCGGCCCCAGCGCAGGTCCTGCGGGAGCACCCGAGTGTGGACCACGTGATCGTGTTCCACAGGAAGGACGGCTTCCGGGCTATCGAGAGACTGCGCGATGACTTCAGGGATCGACGGTTCGACCTGACCCTGAACATGCAGCGTCACTTCAAGGGCGTGTTCCCGACCGTCTTTTCGGGGGCGCCTGTGCGCGTGGGCCTTGATAGAGACAAAGTCCGCGAGGGGGTGTGGAGATTCAGCAACCTCCACATCGAGTCCGGGCCGTGGGCGCACACACAGGACATGCTCCTGCGCTTTCTGGATCGCCTCGGAATCCCACAACCGGATCCACTCGAGTGGCGGATCACGTTCAACGAGGCCGAGCGAACCCGTCAGGCTGCGTTCTTCGGTCGGCTCCCGGACGCTCCGGTGGTCGGGCTGGTTCTTGGCTCCAACGTCGTTCGGAAGGACTGGTCGGCGGAGCGTTTCGCCGAGCTGGCCGACGCGCTCGCGCAGACATACGCGGCTACGGTCCTGCTGGTCGGCGGACCGGCCGCGCGGGAGAAAGCAGCCGCGGATTTTATCTGCCGCAGCGCCAAGAGCTCACCAATCTCGACCCTCGCGGACGACGTTCGGCGGATGATGTGGACTGTCGATGGGTGCGATCTCCTCGTCAGTCCGGACTCCGGGCCGCTGCACCTGGCGCACGCACTCGGGGTTCCGGTGGTCGGGCTGTACGGCCATACGAACCCGGCGCGCGTCGGTCCGTACGACCGGTTTCGCGATCTCGTGGTAGACGCCTACCACGACGACGGAGAGGTCCCGGACCCGGCGCGCAAGAACGAAAGAGAGGGTCGCATGGACCGCATCACGGTGTCCGGCGTGCTGGAGCGCGTGGAGTGGGCGTTCGATCGTTACGTGTCCGCACGCGGGCGGCGAACTACTGCAACGGAGAGAAAGCAATGACCAGTGCCTGTCGAGGGCCGACCGTGGCGGTGCTTACGCTCGCGGCGATCGCGGCTGGAGCAGGTCCGCTGGGTGGGCAGGAGGCAGACCTCCCGGCCTCGCACGGTCCGGAGGCCGCGCCGCCCCAGGAGCAACCCATCCTGCGCGACCTCGTGGCGGCGGTTTCCGCGGATCGCATCGAGGCCGACATTCGCAAACTGGTCTCGTTCGGCACCCGGCACACCCTTTCGGACACAGTCTCTGATTCCCGGGGCATCGGGGCCGCACGCCGATGGATCAAAGCCGAGTTCGAGCGGATCTCCGAGGCTTGTGGGGGCTGCCTCGACGTATCCTACCAGCGCACGCTGGTCGAGGCAGGAAACCGCATCCCCGAGCCCGTCGAGATCGTCAACGTGATCGCGATCCAGCGAGGGATACACGATATGGGCCGATACGTGATCATGTCGGGAGACATCGACTCGAGGGTCTCCGATCCGCTCGATGCCACGTCCGACTCGCCCGGCGCAAACGACAACGCCTCCGGGGTCGCCGGCACGCTCGAGGCCGCCCGTGTGCTCAGCCGGTACCGGTTCTCGGGCTCGATCGTATACGCTGCGCTGTCCGGAGAAGAGCAGGGCCTGTACGGCGGACAGCACCTGGCCGGGCGCGCGGTCGAAGAAGGATGGAGGATCGCCGGCGTTCTCAACAACGACATGATCGGCAACGTGGAGGGGATCACCGGCGTCGTCGACAACACGACGGCGAGAGTGTTCTCGGAGGGGACACGTGCGGTCGAGACAGAGCGGGAAGCCCGGGTGCGCCGATTCAGTGGCGGCGAGGTAGACTCACCGTCTCGGAACCTTGCCCGTTATGTGGACATCCTGGGCGACCGCTACGTGCCGAACCTCGATGTGATGATGATCTACCGCCTGGACCGGTTCGGTCGCGGCGGCCACCACCGTCCGTTCAACGACGTCGGGTTCGCGGGCGTACGGATCATGGAGACGAACGAGAACTACCGTCGCCAGCACCAGGACCTGCGCACCGAGGATGGAATCGGGTTCGGTGACGTGATCGAAGGTGTGGACTTCGGCTACGCCGCCAAGCTGACGTCGCTCAACGTGGTGACCCTGCCCTCGATCACTTGGGCTCCCGCCGCTCCCTCCGGCGTTCGAATCCGGGGGGCCGTCTCGCCGAGCACCACCCTGTCGTGGTCGCCGGTCGATCGATCCATCGCGCCAGATATTGCGGGATACCGCATCTACTGGCGTCTCACCACTTCCCCGGAATGGAATCATTCAGTCTTTGTGGGTGATGCCACCGAGCACACGCTCGAGAACGTGATCATCGACAACTGGTTGTTCGGCGTTTCGAGCGTGTCAAACCGCGGTTTCGAGAGCCCCGTGGTGTTTCCGGGTCCCACCGGAGCCTTCTTTCCAGAGTCCACCGGACGCTGAAGCCGGTTTTCGGGGCCTCCGGCACGGCGATTGCCCGTCATACCGACCGATAGGACCCGAAACGTGAGCGAGGAAGGCGGAACACCACACGTGAGATCCGTTGGCGCTATCCGGCGGCTATTCACCCAGGCGCCCGAAGATTCCCTCCGCCAGACCGGAGGAGCCGGTGAGCTGATCATCGCCCGAGCACGTATCGGGCTTACATCGGTGCTCTTGGTTCTGGCGGCCTGTCCTACCTTCGGGCCCCTGAATCGGCCCAGTCCCGGATTCACCTGGCGGGGGGACTTCTCACTGCCCCACTCAGCGTCCTGATATTCCTCATGATCCGGAGGGCTCACTACAAGTGGTGGATGGGGCTCGGGACCACCCTGTTCGACGTGACCATGGTGAGCGCGGGTCTGGTGGCGTTCCTCATCGCGGGCAATCCTCACGCGGCGGTGAACAGCCAGATGGTGTTCCCTCTCTACTTCCTGGCCCTTTCCGCAACTACGATCCGGCTCGATCACAGGGCGTGCGCGGTCGCCGGTCTCACGGCGGTGGTGCAGTATTCGGTCATCGTGTTCGTGTCGCTCAGCCTGTGGAATCTGAGCTCGCCGGAATTCGCACCGTTCACATACGGTACGTTCGATCTCGGTCTCAGATCGGGCGAGTCCTGATCCTCGGCGCCATGGGATGGCTGGGCACGTTCGTCAACGTTCGAATGCAGAAGCCGCACATCCTGTCGGCGGCCGACTCGCTCACGGGAATGATGAACCGGCGGACGTTCGAGGACCGATGGCAGGGCGAGGTCGCCCGCGCACGGCGCTACGGACGTCCGATCTCGCTTGCGGCGATCGACATCGACTACTTCAAGCAGTTCAACGACACATACGGGCACGGGGCCGGCGATTTGGCCCTCCAGTCAGTGGGACGAGTGTTGCGCAGTCGCGTCCGCGCCGGGGACTTCGCTGCTCGCATCGGTGGAGAGGAGTTCGTCGTGGCGTTGCCGGAAACGAACTCCACCAACGCGATGGTGATGGCGGAGCAGCTGCGCCAGGCAATCGCGGAGAATCCGATCCGGATCACGGGTCACCGCACTGCGGTCAACATCACGATCAGCATCGGCGTCGCTTCGTGGCCCGAGCACGGCGAAGAGATCACCCGTCTTCTCGAGAGAGCGGACGACCGGCTGTACGAGGCGAAGCTGGCCGGCAGGGATCAGGTGAAGGGCCCTGGCGCGTCAGACGGTCACCAGGCGGTCGAGCGGCCGCAGGCTCTCACACGAGTCAAGCCTGTCTGAGAAGCCGGCGAAACAGCAGCCAGCATACGAACAGCGCCGCCCCGATCCACAGCCCTCCCCACACCACCGTCGGCACGCCCGTCATCTCGGCGAGCATTCTCGCGTCCGACCGCAGCTCCGGCCGGTCCAGCACGTCGCTCTTGATGTCGAGTACCGCGTACAGGCAGCTCGTGAGGCCGAGCGCCCACAGTATACGGGCGTTGGCGACTGAGGGCAGGTAGCGTGCTGCGGCTATCAGTGCTGCTCCGAACGCCAATCCGAACAGGAGTCCGAAGGGGTTTCGGACGAATAGAATGCTCACGATGGCTATGGCGGAGCCGATGCCGGCCGTGACCCAGGAGGTGCGGCGTCCAGGATGTGCGGCGAGCAGGACGAGCACCGCACCCCACAGCAGGCTGCCGAGGTAACCGGCCGACAGGGTGAGAAACGCGTCCCCACCACTGCAGTAGCAGGCTCCCCCGAGGTCCGGCGTGATGACGATCCTGTCGATCGAACCACCAGTCGCGAGCGCCGCCAGCCCGTGGCTGATCTCGTGCAGGAGGACGACGAACAGCTTGAACGGGGTGACAAGCCAGGTGTCCCACAGGAACCAGAGGGCGGCGAAGAACGCCACGAAGCCCGCGACGAACCGGACCTTGCCGCTCGATCGCACGTTGCCGGACTGCTTTCGGTCTCGTTTCGTCACGCTGCCCCTGTCACTGTTCCGCTTCTCTGTTGCACGACGTCCGTCCGTCGCGGAGGCGACCGACGTCAGGTATTATGGCGACAGATGCCCTCCAGATCGATACGAGAGACCGAGCCGTGAGGATTCTGCATATTGCGAGTGAGGCGGTGCCCTGGGCGAAGACCGGGGGACTGGCCGATGTCGTGGGCGCGCTGTGCGGGCACCTCGCGGCGGCCGGGCATGATGTTACGCTCGCCCTCCCGCTGTACCGCCGTCGCGGCGGCCGGAGTCGCCCTCGACGGTCCGCCGGTGACCGTGGCGTTGGAAGGGCGCACGGTCGACATTCGCCCGGCCGAATCCGAAGCGGCTTTCGCGTCTGGTTCGTGGACGCCCCGGACCTGTTCGACAGGGAGGGCCTGTACGGAGAGGCGGGCGTCGACTATCCGGATAACGCCGACCGGTTCGCGACGTTCGTTCGCGCCGTCCTGGCAGCCGTCTTCGAGTTCGGCCCCGTTCCTGACATCATTCACTCTCACGACTGGCAGGGGGCGCTGGCGCCGGTGTATCTGGAAAGCGGCGACCGGCTGGCTGGCGAGCGAGATCCTGCGACCGTGCTCACGGTGCACAACCTGCCGTATTAGGGCGTGTATTCCAAACGCGACGCGGCTGCTGCGGGCGTTCACGATGTGGGCGCCGTGCATCAGGGAGACTCGGTGGGCTTCCTGAAAGGCGACCTCCTATCGGCCGATCAGGTGACGACCGTCAGCCCTCGGTACGCGCGCGAGATCGCGACGCCCGTGCTCGGGTTCGGTCTGGATCCGTGGATCGCGGACCTGGAGCCCCCCGTGCAGGGAATCCTCAACGGGATCGACACGAGCGTCTGGAATCCCGCCGCCGACCCGTACCTGGCGGCGACGTACGACGCGACTGACATGACCGGGAAGGCTGCCTGCAAGAGGGCGCTGCAAGCTGAAATGGGGCTGGCCCCGGAGGCTGACGTGCCGCTGTTCGGGATGGTCTCCCGCCTGGTAGGGCAGAAGGGCCTGTCGCTCATCGCGGATCTCGGCGACGGGCTCGTCGAGCGGGAAGCGCAGTTCGTGTTTCTCGGCACCGGGGAGGCCCGGTACGAGGAGCTCGTTGCTGACCTCGCGGAGCGCCACCCGAACGTGGCGGCCCGGCTCGCGTTCTCCGAGGAGCTGGCGCATCGGATCGAGGCGGGCGCCGACTTCTTCCTGATGCCCTCGCAATACGAGCCGTGCGGACTCAACCAGATGATCAGCCAGCGATACGGAACACCTCCCGTGGTGCACCGAGTGGGCGGTCTCGCGGACAGCGTGACGCACGCGTCTCCGGTCGCTCTCGCCGCAGGGGAGGCCACGGGAGTAGTGTTCGATCAATTCGACGCTCCAACCCTGTCGCGGGCCGTGGACTTCGCGCGCTATTTGTACAGGGACGGCGACACGATCGCGGTCGTGCGCCGGGCCGGAATGCAGCGAGATTTTTCATGGCGGCGCAGCGGTCTCGAATACGAGGCGTTGTATCTACGGGTCCTTGAAGACAAACACGGAGCAGCCTGATGCGAGGCAACCTGAGGGTGCTGGGTCTGGTAATGGCCGGGGGCGAGGGGCGAAGGCTCATGCCGCTTACCGAAGAGCGAAGCAAGCCGGCGGTTCCGTTCGGCGGGAGCTACCGGATCGTCGACTTCGTGCTGTCGAACCTCCTCAATTCGGGGATCTATTCCAACTTCGTGCTGGTGCAGTACCGGTCCCAGTCCCTGATCCACCATCTGAGGGAAGGGTGGCGCATCAGCACGCCGCACCCGGACGACTTCATCACCGTGGTGCCGCCGCAGATGCGGGTGAGTAAGGACTGGTACCAGGGCACCGCCGACGCCGTGTATCAGAACTTCAACCTGATCTATGACTATCGTCCGGACCTGATCGCCGTATTCGGGGCCGATCACATCTACCGGATGCACGTCGAGCACATGATCCAGTTCCATCGCAAGAAGAAGGCGGACGTGAGCGTAGCGATGCTGCCGGTGCCGATCGAGGACGCATCCGGCTTCGGCGTCGCCGAGGTACGGGACGACGACACGATCGTCGCCTGGAAGGAGAAACCCGCCGAGCCGCCCGAAATGCCCGGCCGGCCGGGCTGGGCCTATTCGTCGATGGGCAACTACATCTTCGAGCCGGGCGCCCTGGTGAATGTGCTCAGGCGCGTGATGGAGGAAGGACTCGAGCCGGACTTCGGGAAGACGATCGTCCCGCTGATGGTGGAAGATCCGGACTATCGGGTCGCCGCGTACGATTTCCACCGAAACGAGGTGCCCGGCGTGAAGTCGTACGAGGAAACCGGGTACTGGCGGGACGTCGGCACGCTCGAGTCTTACTGGTCGGCCCACATGGACCTGCTGGGCGCGCAGCCACGGTTCGATCTCAACAACCGCCTGTGGCCCATCCACTCGCAGGCCTACCACCGGTCCAGCCCGCGCGTTCTGTCCGGTACGATTGAGGACAGTTCTCTGGGTGTGGGCACGGTCGTGAGCGGGGCGCGGATCGTCCGGTCCATCATCGGACGCGATACGCAGATCGAGGAAGGGGCGGAGATCGTAGACTCGATCGTGATGGATCACTGCCGGATCGGTCGGGACGCCCGGATCCAGCGGGGAATCGTCGACCGTTACAACTTCGTGGAGCCGGGCGAAGTGATCGCCGCCGATGCCGCCGAGCGCCGGACAGGGGCGAGAGTGGAACAGGGTCTGATCGTCATTCCCCGCGGACGGACGCGCCCGATCTGACAGGTCGGACTACAGAAGCAAGACAAGAATCGCTACGATGCAGACCACGAGTCCCGTCACGGCGAGGACCGGGAAACGCCTGTCGAACAGGGCCCGGCTCACGGCGAAGATCGCCAGGAAGGCACCGAGGGTGGCGTAGAGTCCGGTCAGCGCTCCCTGCCACAGCCTGCTATCGGGATACAGCAGCACGGCTGCCCCCGATACGAGGATTCCGAGGAACAGGAGACGCTCGGTCAGGGCCTCTTCGGGCTGCGGCCGCCGGGTAGCCGGGAGACGACCCGCCAGGGCCAGGCCGAGCAGCGCCAGGAGCTCGACGCCAACAACCACGAGCCACGCGACGCGACTCGCCGTCAGTCCCATTCCCGGCTGAAGGGCGTTGGTCAAACCCGCGAACGCGATCGACGTAACCGAGATCGCTCCCAGCGCGTAGATGCCGAAGGCGATCACGCGCCCCACCACGAGGTTCGCGAAGAACGTTCCCGGCGCGTCACGGCGAAAGCGTAGAGATGGCACGGCATCCAGGGGATTACGGGAGACGATGCCCGGCGGCCAGTGCCCGGCGCGGGCCGCGCGAAGAACGGCAGCCGCTTCGGCCCGTGTGCGCTCCACGTCTTCCGATCCGACCCAGCCCTTCACGGCCGCTTCCGCCAGCTCGTCTTCATCCAGCAGGCGTGGCGGGTTGTCAGGGGCCTGCCAGACGTCCAGGAAGAGATCCGTGAGGTGCCATACCGTGGTCTCGGGTCTCGGGGGCTGGACGAAGTTCGTGTAATAGCCCAGGAACTCGGCGTTAGCGCCGTACACGGCCCCAACCTCGTACGAGCGGCCGGGGAACATGAACCACATGATCGCTCCGCCCGGGGGCAGGTCCATCTCTCCGACCTGCAGGGGCTCGTCCTCGGGACCGAGAACCAGCAGGGTGATCTTGCACGCTGCTCCGTCGTGGAGCAGTTCCTGCGAGAAGTGCTGCACATCGTCCGGCGACCGCCGGTAGACGATGGCTACCGTGGGAGTACCCGCGTCACCGGGAGCCGGAACCCCCCGAGTGCGGGAGCGTCGTCTGATCAGGCGTCTAGATAGAATCGGTGAAAGTCCGGTTCTGTTCCGCCATCGACGCCAGGAGTGGGGCCGGGGCGAAGCGGCTGCCGAGCGTTGCCGTGTAGTCCGACAACGCCGCGTGGATGGTGGCTACTCCCTCCGAGTCCGCCCACCGAAGCAGGCCGCCCCGGAAGGGTGGGAATCCCGTTCCCATGACCATGGCGAGGTCCAGCACGTCGGCTCCCTCCACGACCCGCTCCTCCAGGGCATACGCCGCCTCGTTCACCATCAGGTAGAGGCAGCGCCGACGAATGTCATCCATCCCCGGTACGCTCACGGCGGTTCCGGACTCCGGGTCGGATCCACGTCCGGCAGACTCGAGAGCCTCGACGGCCGGGTCCACGCCACGGCTCTTTCCATTCTGGTACCGATAAAAGCCGAGACCGTTCTTCCTGCCCAGTCGTCCGTCCTCGATCATTCGTTCGACGATGGTGGCCGGACACATCCGCTCGCCGAACTCCTCCGCCATCTCACGGCTGGCATGTCGGGCCACGTCGAACCCGATTTCGTCCAGCAGTCGCAACGGTCCCATGGGCATGCCGAAGTCCGTGAGCGCCCGGTCGATCCTCTCGACGGTCGCCCCGTCGTCGAGCAGATACCCCGCTTCGTTGAGGTAAGGCGCGAGCAGGCGGTTTACCAGGAACCCGGGGCGGTCGGCCACCAGGACCGGTGTCTTTCCGAGCGTCTGCACGAGGCCGAAGCCCGTTGCGAGGGTCTCAGACGACGTGCGGGGTCCCGCGACGACCTCGACCAGCGGCATCTTGTGGACAGGATTGAAGAAGTGGAGGCCCAGCACGGAACCCGGCCGCTCTACGCCACCCGCCATCCCGTCGATCGAGAGCGCGGACGTGTTGCTGGCGAGCACGGCGCCCGGGGAGACCGCCTCCGCCTCCCGGAGGACCTGCTGCTTGACCGGCATTCGCTCGACCACGGCCTCGATCACAAGGTCCACGTCGTCGAAGGCTCCGTAATCCAGGGTGCCGGTGATCAGGGCGAACTTGAGCCCCGCTTGTTCCTCGCTGAACACGCGGGCCGCGGCGGCCTTTCGCAGCAGGCTGCTCGCGTGTCGCAGCCCGGAATCCAGGGCATCCTGGTCGATGTCCTTGAGCACTACCGGGATGTCGTGCGCGGCGGCCAGCTCGGCGATCGCTCCTCCCATCACGCCCGCACCCACGACGGCCATCTTCCGAACCGGTCGCTTCCGGCTCATCACGTCGTCGGGGAGAGCGCGCCGGGCGGCCTGGGACAGCCTGAACACTCGGACGAGATTGCGCGACTCCGGGGTGACGACCAGCTCGGCCAGCGCCTCGGCCTCGATCGCGTAAGCGTCGTCCGCCTTCATGCCGATCGCGTCAGCCAGCACATCGATCGCTCGGAAGGGGGCCGGATAGAAGTCTCCGACTTCTGCCCGCGTCTTCTTGCGCGCGGCGCCGAACATGATCCGTCGACCGGGACCCGTTCCCTCCAGTAGCCGCTGCCCGAAGCCGAGGGACGGAGAGGCCTTCTCGACTCGGCCGCCGATGACGTCATTCGCGAAGTCGCCTACTGCCGCTGCGAACCGACCGGCAGGAACGACTCGATCCACAAGGCCGATGCGACGAGCGCGGGACGGGCGCACCGCCTTACCGGACAGGATCATGCCGAGGGCGTTCTGCATGCCCACGAGCGCCGGCAATTTCACGGTGCCACCGAAGCCCGGCAGTATGCCCAGTCTCACTTCGGGCAGGCCGATGCCCGTCGAGGCCCGATCGGACGCAAGACGATAGTCGCAGTGCAGAGTGAGTTCGGTCCCGCCACCCATGCACGCTCCGTCGATCGCGATGATCGTGGGCACCCGCAGCCGCTCGACGCGTCGGAATATGCGCTGGCCCTCCACGCTCGCAGCCCGGGCTTCGGCCACATTCCCCAGGGCCGCGATAGCCTCGACGTCGGCGCCCGCGATGAAGGCGCCTTCCTTACCACTGCGGATGATGAGGGCGAGGATCTGACCGTTCGCGATCCGCGACTCGAGCTGGGAGAGCAGGGAATCGAGCTCCTGCAGCACCTCGCGCGTGAGCACGTTTACGGACGCACCCGGCCGGTCAAACGTGAGCCAGCCGATGTGGTCGCGGTCAACCTCGAAATTGAGACCGGTGCCGGCTTCGGACGTCGGGCGGTTCATGGGTCCCCGCGTCAGGTCAGGGGAGCAAATGCCGGTCAGGCCG
>PVMK01177632.1_pt1 | contig 12304 bp, 11 predicted proteins | sample 1853481 | NCBI WGS metagenome assembly PVMK01 (sample SAMN08533507, study PRJNA380276) | Marine sediment metagenome, whole genome shotgun sequencing project. | reverse complement strand
AGCAGACAAAACGGGGTTTACCCCCATTAAGCTGGAGGACTACATCCAGCGGCACCTCAAGAGCAATTCGGATACGAGTCGTGAGGAGATCGAATCGGGTCTCCGCTCTGCACTCACAGACCACAAAGCCGGAGTCAAGTGTGACTGCGGCAATCCAATTTGGGTCATAGGTTCGGCCCTCACAGGAAATGCCTGCTTCACATGCATCACCGGAGTAGCCTTGCCGGATGACGATTTCGAAATTGACGAAGCAATGAAATAGATCGGAGAAAAAAGTGATCGAGGATACTGTCTAGAATTAGGAATCGGAGGCATATCTTGATTAGAACATTAATCCCACCCCAGCCATCTCAATTCTAATATCTGGTTAATATACTTCATAAACCAATACCCCCAAAACAGTATCTATATAAACGCTAGGCTAACTTGACACCCAATACCACAATGTGGTAGGCATAAATCCGAGTTTCTTAAACGGGTCATAAGCCGGAAATCGGGGGGGACCGCACAAACTAATTGCCCTTTGTGAGAGCTTTGGAATGGACAAGATTCTGATTGTTGATGACGAAGTAACATTGGCTATGCAACTGGGGGAATATCTCGTAACTATAGGCTATGAGGTCATAGGTGTGGCCGCCTCAGGCTTAGAAGCAGTTAAAATGGTTAGGGAACTCGAACCGAACCTGGTTCTCATGGACATCAAAATGCCGGGCAAGCTGAGTGGTATCCAGGCTGCTGGTATCATCAAATCAGAATTAGGAATCAATATCCTTTTTCTTTCAGGGTTTACAGACGAGGAACTCTTAGAGAAGGCTAAACTTGTAGAGCCCATGGGTTTCATCCATAAACCGTTCAGTAACGAGCAGATCGAAGCTGCACTTATGATGGCATGCTATCAAATCAATCACGATAAAATGCGGCCAAAGTCATCGAATGAACTCCCCCCTGTATACAAAAATTTCACTATGGCAGAAATAGACATCGCTGAATTGATCAAACAGAGAAAAAGGACAAAAGAGATCGCCACCCTCTTGAATATATCCTCGGCCACGGTGATCTGGCACAGAAAGAATATCAGGAAAACCCTCGGTATAGCCGGGACAAAGGAAACCATTCAAAACACCCTCTTATTCAATCAGACATAGCCCCCCCAAAAACAGCCCTTTACATTGGCTAGTGTTTATTCCTAATGTACGGAAGGGTGGTAAACGTGGCCACGTTTAGGCACCTGTGTCCACGTTTACACACTCCCTATTCTTCTCCCACTTTTTCAACAGCCCCCCGGCCCAGCGTTCAGCCGTTTACCCGGGACGGGCTCCTCGACACACCGTGAGTTACGTCCGTTGTTTGGAATTGAAATATGGAGAATACGTGGCAGATCGTTCAGTAATTTCTTTTGAAAAAACATTTTTATTTACCACTCTCGCGCTCACCGCCTTTGCAGCAAATTCGGTTCTCTGCCGCTTGAGCCTTTGCGAACAGCTTCTGGATGCATCGAGCTTTACCATTGTGCGTCTGTTTTCCGGTTGGGTAGCGCTCTTTGGAATTGTGAAATTCGTTACACGCCAGCGGCGCTCCGTTCGCAAAAGCAACTGGGCCGGGCCAGCCATGCTCTTTGTGTTTGCGACCACCTTTTCCTTTGCATACATCATACTAGATACCGGAACCGGGGCACTGATCCTCTCCGGTTCGGTTCAACTGACCATTGTTCTGATCTCGCTGTTTTCAGGTGACAAGTTGAATGCCCTGGAATGGACCGGCTTTCTGGCGGCTGTGGCCGGGTTTGTGTATCTGGTACTGCCCGGCGTAAAGGCCCCCTCGTTTACCGGCTTTGTGCTGATGACCGCGGCGGGAATCGCGTGGGGGGCTTACACCCTCATGGGCAGGACGAGTCAAAATCCGCTACCCGACACCACCGTAAACTTTGCTAGGACGTTGCCGTTCGTCGTGTGTTTAGGCCTGTTTGCAGTTGCCAATGAGAGCGTCATTCTGACGCCTAAAGGCCTTCTGTTGGCGGCAGCCTCCGGCAGCATTACCTCGGGTGTCGGCTATGCCGTCTGGTATAAAGCGCTGGCCGGTCTGTCCGCACCCCAATCCGGGGTCGTCCAATTGTTCGTTCCCGTCATCGCCGCCTTAGGGGGGCTCATTTTCGCCTCAGAAGCCATTTCCACGCGGCTGTTTCTGTCTGCAATCATGATCCTGGGGGGTATAGCCCTGGTGTTTTTTGGACGGTATCAGCTTTCTCGATTTCTACATGTCCGGTAAAAACCATAGAAGCCACATATGATAAATTCGCTGCAGTTGCTGCCTTGGGACACCTATATGCCCCTGGAATTTTAAAAGGCCGTGAAACAGATGGCTGCAAAACCAAAACCTCAATGGAATCCGGCTACTTCGAGGTTGCGTTTAATGCACGAATACATCTGTTTTGATTCTTAGAAAAGACATACAATATGTGGGAATCCTCCCTGAATTGACACAAGACTCAGTCTCACTCATACTCAACCCTATCAAAAGTGAATTACCCGACCTTTTATCTACCAATTCGAACTTTCTTTAGATCTGGGGACATCAATAATGAATTGCCCAAAATGCCAGTTTGAAAATCCAGGGGACTCCATGTTTTGCGGGGGATGCGGATCATCCCTGGAATTTTCGTAACCAGTTGGATGTTAAGGTTTTGGGAATGTCAAGTTTCCGGTTCCATATCCCATAAACTCTTTAAAATTGAGCGGTGTTACCCTAGAAAAGACGCCTATAATAAAACCTTTCAAAACCAGAAGGAGTATGGTAGATTTTACGGGCAAGGGGCTCGACCTTGAAAGGGTTTATTTATTTCATGGACTTAAAAACCTCTCTAGCCAACAAATTGCTCCATAGCGAACCCTGTTTAGGTCGGGCTCCCTTGTCATACCAAAAATGGCCCTTATAAAAAAACGACCTCCATATTTGGCCGACAATCAATGAAAACATGCCAATTCATACCCAGGCAACTCCCTCAAAACCCCAACCTCAACGAGGTTCAATGAAAAAGGTTTTGATGAAAGGTAAATTATGGGATAAAGGAATATCCGGAGGTGCAAATAGCCCAGGTCCAGCTATTAGCCAGAGGGTTATCCGTCGAACCCATAGAGGGAAGCATGGGTTTGGATAGAAATGTCGATTTAGGGGTGTGAGGTCGTGCCCTGGGATCTATATTTGTCTCCGCCCATTTTCCAGGTTTGTGCTGGTAGCCTTCACTGTTTTTGGCGGGTGTTAGGGTGAACTATAATGCACGTAGTATGCACTCAGACCCCATTCACCACATCCCTCACTTTAGCCCGGCCTTGAGCAGGGCGTTAGGTGGGCCGGATCTTTATATCTGTAAGTGCTCACCTTGCTAACCTGCTCCAATGAGAATTTGGGGTTAACTCTGAGCACCTTTTCCTGAACGTTCAAGCAGTTGCTTGTATGTCGCCAGCGCTTCATCGTATCTTTCTGACAGGAGCTGCATTAATAAGCGTCTTACGGAACTCTTGATCTTTGAGCTCTTCAGCAGTCGACTGAACAATAGCAGCAGTGTGTCATTTCCTTTGACCAGGGTTGCTCTATTAAACCAAGCCACTGGCGCGGCATTTCTTGAATATGGCCTGGACCCTCTTGTCTGCCGCCTTGAGAGCGTCCTCGGGATTCGACTTGCCTTTGGCAGCCTGGGCGAACATGGTCGGAATGACCCAGGCGTTGAAAACCTTGTCGATGGCCGCATTAGCGTAGCCGGGGAAACCAACGTTGGTGGCCCAGTCCAGAACATCCTCAAGGACTTTATACTTGTCCGGAGGTTGGGCCTTCTTGTCATGGGCAACCAGTTTCTTGAGGTCAGGGACTGTCTTGGCGAAGCAGGGGAAGTTATAGAACTCGCTGGCCAAAAACGCCGCTCTGAAATCGGAGACATAATCCACTAAGAACTTCTTGGCGCCATCGATGTTCTCGGCGAACTTCCAGATCACATAGACATTCATGACGTGCTCCAGCCCCATCCTGCGCACCGGGCCCTTCGGGGTCTTGGCCAGCCAAATCTTTTTTCCATCTTCGGGGCGGACTTCTCTGCGGTCCGGGTTATGGAGATGGCGTTCAACGCCAGGGATCCCTTGCCCGAGATCATGAAACGGTTGTTAGAGGAGGCATTCCAGGTATAGACCTCTGGAATCATGCATTCATTATACATGGCCTTGACGAATTTGATCGCTTCCAATGTTTCCTTGGAATTGAGGACCGCATTGCCCTCCTCATCTTGGACAGAGGACCCAAAAGAGTACATGATGGCCCGCATGGCCATGTTTGAGTCGATCTCAGAGGCTAAACCGATGCCAACAGGGATGTTATGCTTCTTCTTTATCTTTGCCCCTCCTACCCGCACATCCTCCCAGGTATCAGGATACATGCCGACGGAGTCCCACAGGTCCTTGCGGTAGTTCACCGGGTCGGGGACGAAGCTGTCTGAAAAGCCGCAATATTTCTTTGTCTTGGGGTTGTATGTGCTCTTGATGGCCAGATCGATGGGTTTGCCCACCTCTTTAATGCACTCATCGTATATCTCCTTGTGGTCTATGACCTGGTGTTCCATGTTCGGCTTGGGCCACGGAAACATGAACAGATCGTGACCCTTCTGGGCTAGGACCTCTGCGTCAGCTCTTGGATTGAGTTGAGCAAAGTTGACGTTATCAACGGTCACCTCGGTGTCGTTCTTGGCACCCCATTCCTTAATGTAGGTCTCGTTAAACCACTTGTCGTATCCCGGAACAAAGTGGGCCCACTGCATGATTTTGAGAGTCTTTGGTTTGGCGGCACCGTAACGGGGAAAGATTAGGCCCCCTGTTCCGGCGAGCGCGGCGCCCGCCAAGGTGGTTTTGATGAATCGTCTCCTAGTGATAGCTCCACCACTTTTTTTATTCTTCCCTTTTGACTTTAATGCCATAGTGTTCTCTCCTTGCTTGAACAAAAAGTGTTTTTATGGAAATCAAAAACCGCATCTTCGGAGCTGAGTTTTGAGATTGCTGCGGCTAATAGGCTGAGGTAAACGAAACCTCACTCCAGTCCCACATTGCGCAGGCCGTCAAGCAGGCGATCTTTATCTTTAGGATTTTTATAATAGGCACCCTCATATGTCACATGGAGGCCATAAAGGTCCCTTACTTCTTTAATTTCAGGTTTATCGAGCTCGGCCCTAGCCTTTTCTTCTTGCCCAAGGTACCCATATGAAGCAGCTAGATACCCTCTTTGCACTAATCCCATCTCAGGATTAAGTTTGAAGGCCCTTTCAAAGAAAGATGCAGCCTCTTGGAATTGTTCCATACCAAAATGGGCCAATCCCAGGATGTACAAATGATTGGCTGGATTATGGGGATCGAGCCGCATCGCCTTTTTGACAAAGTCAACAGCTTCCTCAGGCTTACCGGAATATATCAATGCATCAGCCATAGCCATATAGCCATCGGCGTCATTAGGATCGAGGGCGATAGCCCGCTCTGCTTCGGCGACCGCCTTCTCGGGATAAAGCAAAATTCTGAACCATTTGGATGCAACTCGGTGGGCGAGGGGTGTCGGATTGTCCCGGGCCGTTTGCAAGTATTCTCCAGCAAGGGAGGGCATAGCCTCCGCCGATAAACCCAGAACGTGAGACCAATCCCATGCTTTGATATAACCTTCCGTATAGACTGAGGCTATTGCGGCGTAAGCCCGTCCATAATGGGGATCCAACTCAATTGCCCTTTCGAAATAGGGAATTGCCTTTCGGAAATCTTCGGGGGTCCACCGGCGATAATGTTCCCAGCCTTTCAAGAAGGCGTCGTATGCCTCGATATTATCTGTCTCCTTGCGATTAATCTTTTCCTGCTCACCAGTTGATAATTTGACGGCAAGCGCAGCAACAATTTTCTGTGTGATCTTGTCCTGTAAACCAAAGACGTCATCCAAATTACCATCATAGCGCTTCGCCCAAATGTGTCCACCAGTGGTGGCGTCGATGAGTTGGGCGTTGATTCGAACCTGCTTATCAGCCTTGCGCACGCTGCCTTCAAGCACATATCGCACGCCAAGCTCTTCCGCGACTTGCCGAGTCTTTATAGCCTTTCCTTTGTATGCGAAAGTCGAGTTGCGAGAGATAATGAAAAGGCCTGAGATCTGCGAGAGATCGGTAATCAGGTCCTCGGTGATCCCGTCGCTGAAATACTCCTGCGTAGGATCACCACTCATGTTAACAAAGGGCAAAACGGCAATGGAGGGTTTATCAGGCAACTTAAACGCCATCTTTTCCACAGAGGCGGGTTCAATTGAAGGAAGGGAGCTTCTCAAGTAGACATTCCAGAACGCCGTACCCGCCAATATCAGAACAAGAACAGCTGTAGCTACCCACTGCCACTTCTTGATCCGTCTCTTCTTTTCCTTTCCCTCTCCTGGTTCCATCGGGACCCTGTACACTTTTACCGGTTTGGCGATGTTTTTGACCGTATGCTCCCCCATGTATTGGTATCCCAGGGCTAGTTTGTTCTCGATCTGTTCATAGGCACTGCCTGAAATGCAGACCCCACCGCCTTCGGAAAGGGATTCAACGCGGGCTGCGATGTTGACGCCATCCCCAAAGATCAGATCACCCTCTTCAATGACATCCCCCAGGTTGATACCGATCCGGAATAACATTTTGCGGTTTTCGGGTAGGCCTTCATTTTTTTCTTTGAGGATCTGCTGAACCTCCACGGCACATTGAACAGCATCTACAACACTGGCAAATTCGGCCAGCAAATTGTCTCCCGTGGAGTCCACCACACGACCCCTATAATGCCTTATCAGCTTTCTCATGGTTTCTTTATAGGAAGTCAGGGTTTGAACTGTAGCGAGTTCATTATCTCCCATGAGGCGGCTGTAACCCTCGACATCGGCACTGAAGAGAGCAGTCAACTTACGTCTAAAGTCTTCTGTAGGCATGGGATCACTCCCTTCCCGAGTTAAAAGCGGTAGGTATGGTAAAATTTGAATTAACGATGTCTAAAATACGAAAGCCTCCATGAAGAGAGCAGTCAACTTACGTCTAAAGTCTTCTGTAGGCATGGGATCACTCCCTTCCCGAGTTAAAAGCGGTAGGTATGGTAAAATTTGAATTAACGATGTCTAAAATACGAAAGCCTCCAATCGGGTATAAGAATCCGCTGGAGGCTTTATTATCGGGACCTTCTGGAAACATCTCTTCATGGTTTCCTCTGGAAGGTTAGGGTTATGTGGTTGAATTATCTAGAGATTACTGAAAATGGATAGCTTTCAGTGTTATTAATAGTCAAAAGATAGTTTTTGTCAACTAAAATCGCATTCAAGCACCCCTTCTATATCCCCACAAAATGGCAGAAAAAATGAATGAAATACAAAAAAAATGCGCTTTGGTGGAAGCATTGACCGATGCTATCACAGTCAGAAATTAGAGAGACACAGAAACAGAAGGCTTCCTATATTATGTTGCGAGTAGACTTAACCTATTGAAAACAGTTCATATTTGGTCTTCGGTCTGGGATATTTTAAATCGTTATAAAAAACAATAACTTATCATGACTTTTGGAGAGTTCGAGTCAAGAACTGGTAACATAACTTTTTTTCGTTGAGCGTATTTCTCCTTTGCAGGCCTAGAATGTTCCTGCGTTCTAAAGGCTATCCAGCCAAGCCATAATATCTTGTTCACCTTCCCAATGGAGTAACTCTTCTATTTTCGGATCGGCAGTTAAGACCGATTGCATATGCTGGATAACCTGCTTCTGGATACGCCGCCTATAATGTAGATCGAGATGAAAGTAAATGGTGGTAGATTGGATGTTGTCATGGCCCAGGCGATTCTGGATATCTGTGGGGGGTTGGCCTGAGTAGAGTCTATGGACGGCGCAGGAGTGGCGAAAGCAATGGGCGGGATGGATGTATTTAAGGCGTTTTGGAGATAGAGTCACGGAGAGGTATTTTTTACAGATGCGGTAGATGCCATGACGGGTCAGTTGCTCGGCGCGTTGATTGATGAAGAGGCGGTCTTGATACTGCGGCTTTGGTGTTGTGCGGTATTTATTGATATAGAGCTGGAGAAGTTGAACAGTTTTGGCTTCAAGTTTTATGAGGCGGTATCGATTTCCTTTGCCTAATATGGCTAAGGTTTTTTCCTGTGGATTGAAGTAGTCGAGGTTGAGGGTTGTGATTTCACTGGCTCTTGCCCCTGAATCATAGAGTAGATGCAGTATGGCATAATCCCGGAAGCCTTCATTTTTGCTTATGTCGACGGATTGAAAGAGCTTGAGGATTTCTTCCTGGTAAAGGAAGCCGATGAGTGGTTTTTGAAAGCGCTTTTTAGGGATACTGAGGATTGTATCGGCCAGTTGACGTTGTTGAGGGTACATAAAACGGATCATTTTGGCAAAGGATTTGAAGGCTGCAAGCCGCTGATTACGAGTTTTGGGGAGGTTCTTTCGCTTACGTTCGAGCTCATGGAGGAAGCTGAGGATTAAATCGGATGAGAGATGCTCCAATCTCAGAGATTTAATCTTGATGTCATAGTAATTTCCGGCAAAAGGGAGAAAGAGCTTGAAGGCATCACGGTAGGATTTGACAGTATGGTGGCTCACGCCCTTGATGTTTGGGAGGTAATGATCGAAGAACTTATGGATGCAGGGAGAAAGTTTCATTCTTTCCTTATCTGCCAAAGGGAAAAATCGACCAGTTGTTTACGGCTGAGGGCATCCATGACCTTAAGATATACGCTGGTATACATGTAGTGGCTGTGTCCCATATAAGTGGCCAAAATGGGGAGAGCATGCCGGACAGAACCTCCTCGTTCTTTGATTCTTATTAAGGTATTGACAGCGAAAGAGTGTCTTAAGCTATGGGGTGTGGGCTTAAGGAAATTCGTATTACCGATGATACGTCTTGGTTGATCAAGGCCTGTCTCTTTGAGAGCCTTGTGGAACAGATAGGTAACTCGGTGATCGGTTAGAGGCCTTTGGTTTGAGCAGATCAGAAGATAGGGACTTTTGTCATGGCACAGTAGAGATTTACGCACAGAGAGATAGTTTTCGATCTCTGTGATGACACTTTTGGGGATCGGGATGAGCCTATCCTTGCTGAACTTGGTTTTCTCGATATAAATAGTACCGTCATCACGACGATAATGGTGATGTTGGAGCCTTAAGGGCTCTGAGATTCTCACGCCACATCGAGCCAGAAACAACACCGCAAGGTATAAGGCGAGTTCTGTTAGAAAGTGAGTTTTTGTTTTACGGAATCCCTTACAAATGGCTCCCAGTAACTGATCGGTTTGCTGGGGAGTAAAAACAAAAGGCACTATGGTGTTTTTCTTCAGGGGCGGGATATCACGCAGTGGGTTTTGGCTGTAATACCCACGGCGTACCAGGAACTGAAAGAAGGTGCGTGTAGCGGAGAGGATTGCATTAACAGAGCTGGGCTGCATTTTGAGAGATGCTCTCGTCTCAAGGAAAAATGAGGGTTCAAGCGACTTCCAATCTCTCTGGTTTTTCTCCAGGTACCGATCAAAAATGAGAAGGTGTGATCTGTGGCTTTTGGTGGCATATCCCAGGCTTTCACGATAAGAGATGTGCTCATTGAGTTGGGGTGCCAGAAAACTTTTAAAGGGTTTCATTAAAAAGAACCTTTCGCATGAGTTTGGTGTCGATGTGAAGATACACTCGGCTGGATTGGATGTTTTCGTGACCCAACATCTCTTTGATATCGTAGATGGACCGACCGATCTGGAGAAGATTCTGAGCGTAGGTATGTCTGAGCCAGTAGGCTGAGGAAGCAAGCCCGGCTTCTTTCATAACTTTCCAGACAGACTGACTCACGGTGCCACGGCTGATTGGCCTAATAGGTCTTTTACAAGTCAAGAAGAGATGTCTGTATTGAGTTTTGGCTCTGGCCTTCAGGACATAGGCGGCGATAGCCTTGATGCAAGGCTCAGGCAGGGGGAGAGTAATAGGGTTCTTGGTCTTTCTGTCAGAAAGGGTGAGTTCCCCTTTTTGGAAAGAGATGTCATCGAGTGTGATTTTGCTGATCTCAACAGGTCTGAGACCCAGCATATAAGCCAGGTGGACCGCGGCGTAGGTTCGGATATCCCTGGGGGTAGAGAGTTTGAGGTTGGTAAAAAGCTTTTGGATTTGTTGTGGTCGTAAAAACTTGGGTGGTTTGGCATGAGAAAATACAGGCGCTCCTACAACCAAGGGGGCAAGATCTGTTCTGAGTATCTTTCGTTCATGATAGAGGTACTTTAAGAAACCTCGCAAATGGAAACGATAAGTTTTTCTGGTTCCCGGGGCGAATCCTTTATTGAACTCTATTAGGAAAGCATCGAGGTGTTCGATCTTCAGGGCGGAAAGACTAATTTTATGCTTTTCCAGATAGGCATTGAAAGAGGCCAAAACTCTCCTTATAGAGTTTGTCTGGCTATGGGGGGCTTGCCGGATCTGTTCATGGTAGAGGAGGTATTGTTCGTAAATGTCGGGTAAATCGATCTGGTAGTTTGGAATCTCCAAGGGCTGAGGGATTCTGCCATTGCTGCAAAGATAACCGGAGAGCCCTATGAGGGCATGGGATGGATTAGAGAGGCTGGTATATTTGCGAAAGTCTTTGAGTGTATCCAGAGTAAACATGTCCTTCCAGGCGATATCTTTCTGTTTTGAAAACGTAAGAAAATCGGCCAAAATCAGACCATACCGCAACCTGGTGTTACTATGTCTATGCTTCATGGATTTCATCCACTGAAGATAATCACAGATGGCCTGCTCTAACATTGCAGTGCTTTTATGAGTCATTTTTTGGCTCTCAAAGAATTAACAGTGAGTTGATGGATAGTGGCGGGGTCATGTTTTTCCATTTCCGCCTGATTTTTAATAGGTGGGTGGAAAATCTTAACCACCTTATCGGGAAGGGATAAAACTTGAAAAAACTTGCCATCAAAAGCAATCAGGTCTTTTTCGATCAGAGAATTTCTTGCCGCAATGTAGTCATCGACATAAATCTTAAGGAGTATGCAAATGTTATCATAGCTATAGTAGGACATACCCCTGCGATCCCCTACAATGACCAGAAAGAGATAAAGCAAGAGTTCATAGTGATTGAGACCCTCCCAGAAGCCATCACGTAGAAGACGGTGTTCGATAAAGGCAAAACTGCCACTTATCTGACGGATTCGATCGGGATAAAGAGGTGCTTTGTCCATTATCGCTAACCTCCCATATATGTCAGTTTCTATGCTACTTGCTTTTGGCAATGCCCGCTGCCATAGCCGCGACGGGGAAATTCATCTACCACCGTCCCCGAACATCCGCAGAAATGACAACGTCGTGTTTTGTCAAACCATGTTTTGGCATGGATAATAAGAATTTGGGCACACACCAGCAGGGTCATACACCAGGGGGGTAGCACTATGGAAGATGCATCATCCATGTTTTTTTGAATTTTTTTACTTAAACCATATCGACGACGGTTTTCATCTTCTCGGTGGGCTTTTTTTCCTTTGGCAGTCTGCCGGTATCGCCTCTGGGCTTTACGGTGATTGTGCTGTTGTGCGGCCATCCGGCATTCATCACAACAATAGGCTTGTCCCCTCCAACAAGACCTGCAAACACAGAAAAAACCTTTACACCGCCGGCACTGAATCCCAAGTAACAGCAAAAAAGAGGCCTCCACCCTTGCAAACAGATGGAAGCCATAGTAAAATAAAAAAAGTTTGTTGGGAGCTTCCAACATGTTTGCGGAGCTCATCTGTGAAAGCCCGAAGTGATCCCTTCGGGCTTTCGCTTTTTCATTCTATTATGAAAATTGCAGATCCCTATCCTCTGGGTCAATCCAATGAGCGTCAAAGCGATTTGACCATCGGATCCTCTGGTTCATGATTTCCATCCAGGATAAATCATAAACTGATCCAGTCTGATTTATATGCCAAGAATAAGAATCAAACCTAAAGTAAATCAACTTTTAGTGAAAAAGAAGAAGATAGAGAAAAGATCTAGGTAGTATATTCCTTGCGATCAGCTTTGGAGATATTCCTCTCGATTGGATGAAAAGAAGAATAAGAAGAAGTAGATGGATTTGGATGTAATCCTTTTTGAAGAAGATGGAAAGAAGTAAATACACGCAACATAACCAACCTCACAACATAACCTATATTAAACATCTCCCGGCTTCCTTTTGAAAAAACGGATGTTTTCATCTTGCAGCCTTGAATTGTTGGTGTCCGAAAATTTGCTCTTTTTTGACTCAGTTCATCGCGACCATTTACAGGCCGAGGTAA
>PVMK01124281.1_pt1 | contig 12307 bp, 10 predicted proteins | sample 1853481 | NCBI WGS metagenome assembly PVMK01 (sample SAMN08533507, study PRJNA380276) | Marine sediment metagenome, whole genome shotgun sequencing project. | reverse complement strand
CTACAATTTCCTGAGACGATCGCGACGCATAGCGAAGGATGGTCGGCAAATCCGAAATCCGAAATATTCCCCACGCCCTCTATGCGAGAATGAACCCCTATGGTGGACGCCGACCTCAACCGAGACGTCATCACTCGCGTTCGCGAGGCGGCCGACCTGGTCGAGGTTGCCGGCGACCACGGTCGGTGAAAAAACGAGGTCGAAGCTGGGAGGGCCTGTGCCCGTTCCATGAAGAAAAGACACCGTCGTTCTCGGTTGATGCTGAAGGGTCTCTACTACTGTTTCGGATGCCACCAGGGCGGCGACATCTTCAAGTTCCTCATGCAGCTCGAGAACCTCAGCTTCCCGGAGTCGGTGGAGCGGCTGGCCCGTCGCTACGGCGTTCAGCTCCCACCGCGCAGTCCCGAAGCCAGGCGGCGTCGGGAGGAGGGCGAGCGTCAGCGCGCGCTACTCGAGGAGGCCCAGCACTTCTTCGGCGAATGTCTCGAGCAGGCAGAGGGATCGGCGGCGCGGAGCGAACTCGAGCGGCGTGGATTTGCCAAAGACGATGGCGCGGCTACGGGTTTGGTTATGCGCCGGACGAATGGCGGCGGCTGGTCGAGCACCTGTCCCGCCGCCATCCCGAGGGTGCGCTGGTCGAGTGCGGTTTGGCGGTGCGGCCCGAAAGCGGCACGTCGCCCTACGATCGCTTCCGCAACCGCCTCACCTTCCCCATCCGCTCCGGTGACGGAACGCTCATCGCCTTCGGAGGTCGGATCCTCGGCGACGGCGAGCCCAAGTACCTCAATAGTCCGGAAACCGCGGTTTTTCGGAAACGGTCGACACTCTTTTGTCTCGACCGCGCGCGGCGCGCCATGGCCGACGAATCACGGGCGTTGGTTGTCGAGGGCTACTTCGATTGCCTGTCGTTGCATCGGGTTGGGGTGGAGCATACGGTGGCGACCCTCGGCACCGCCCTTACCTCAGACCACGCGAGGCTCCTGAAGAGACGCCTCGGTCCCGACGGTCTTGCCATCCTCTGCTACGACGCCGATTCCGCCGGCCGCCGGGCAGCTGCCACCGGTGCCGGGGTGCTCCTCGAGGCCGGTGCCGAGGTTGCGGTCCTGGTTCTGCCGGCCGGAATGGACCCGGACGACCTGATTCGGGAAAGAGGCGAAGGCGCCTTCCGCGACCTACTGGAGCGGCCGACACCGCTTCTCGAGTTTCTGCTCGCAGAGCTCCCACCGGATCCGGCCCAGCGGCGTCGCTCCGGTCTCAAGCTGGCCCCGCTTGTGTGCTCGGCCACTGACCCCGCGCTGCGGCAGAACCTCGTGGAGGAGCTCGCACGGCAGCTCTACCTCCGCCCTCGTGAGATCGAGGAACACGGACGGAAGGCCCACCGCGGCGGGCAATCGGCGCCGGCGGCACGACGTGTTTCGATGCCGCCTGGTGAGCGCGAGCTGGCGCGGATCCTGCTCGATTGTACTGACGCATGGCGTCAGAAAATCCTCGAGCTGGTGCACACGGAGTACATCGAGGATTCTCGGGTGCGGCGTCTGCTCGAGGACGCGGTTGAGATCGGGAGCGCTGACGGAGAGGGTGATTTCGTGAGCGAGTTGCTCGGTCGATCGACAGACCCTGACACGAGCTCCCTTGTGGCCGAGCTGTGCACCTCGCCCATGCCCGAAGTCACTGACGAGTCGATTCGGGTCCAGCTCGAGACGTTGCTCCAACGGCAAGCGCGCGAGCGCTCGCGTCGCCTGGCACCGCTGATTGCCGCAGCCGAGGAGCGGGGGGATCACGCCGAACTCGACCGTTTATTGGCCGAAAAGGCACGATTACGACAGGAACTCGCAGAAATCTGAGGTTTTCGGTCTGTTGGGGTTGCCAAAACGGAGATCGCGCCCCATATTTCTTTGGATGGCGATGGGGCCTGTTAGGAAAGCCTTCGTGAGAGGCAAAGCGCCCACTCCGATAATTTTCTCGATGGAAGATATTTTTGAGTAACCCTGTGCGGGAATGCAGCGCTTGCGGGAACTGCTATCCACAACGCGTTGCAACGAACGACCGGAGAGGTTCAGCCATCAATCGCTGTTCCCGAGGGATACGTCCGAAACTTTTGAATGGGGGCCAGGAATTGTGAAGGAGTCGAGCGTTCTTGTTGAGGAGAAGTACCCGGAGCTCAACAAACTTATCCAGGCGGGCAAAGAGCGCGGCTTCATCATGTATGAGGAGCTGTACGAGAAATTGCCCGAGGAGGTGACGGGCATCGCGGAAGAACTCGACACCATCTATATGCGACTGTCGGAGCTCGACATCGACGTTATGGACGCCGAGAGCGTGGAGGCAGAGAAGGGCGAGACGGCGGCCGCCGGAAAGAAGACCGGAAAGAACGGCAAGAAACCGGCAACCAAGACGGAAACGAAACCGGTGGCGACCGAGCAGCTGGAAAAGACCAACGATCCGGTGCGTATGTACCTGCGCGAGATGGGCACGGTGAAGCTCCTCGACCGTGAGGGTGAGGTGGATATCGCCCAGCGGATCGAAGCCGGCGAGGCGAAGGTGTTCATCGCGCTGTCCAAGGAACCGAATTTGCTCGAGCTATTCCTGCGTACCAACGAGCGGGCTCGGCGCGAACGGCGAGGAGTACGTGAGCTGCTCCAGACCCAGGCTATCGAATTGGACGACAAGGCCCTGGACCGGGTGCGCGAGGGCCAGCGACTCTTCCGGACCATCATCAAGCTCGACGGAGAATCGCGCGAGCTGCGTCGGCGCCTGCGGCGCTGCAAGAAAGCCGGTAAGCGTCATCAGGAGCTATCGGACAAAATCGACGCGAACACCGCGGAGACCGCGATCCTGGTCCGGCGGGCAGACTTCACCACCACGACAAGGAATCGCCTCCTGACCTTTTTCGGCGAGGTCGAAAGGCAGTTCGCGATCCCCATCCAGACCATCAACCGCGACAAGAAGAAGCTGCTGCAGGAGCGTAATAAGGAACGCCGCAAGTTTTACTCGTCGCGCGTGAAGCGCTACGAGGAAGAGCTCGAGAGGCTCGAGGAGCGCTTCGATATACCCTACGACCGGCTCAAGGTCTTGCTCACCGAGGTGCGACGGGGTGAGGCGGAAACCGATCGCGCCAAGCAGGAGCTCATTGTCGCCAACCTTCGGCTGGTTGTTTCGATTGCCAAGAAGTACACCAACCGCGGCCTTCAGTTCCTCGATCTGATCCAGGAGGGCAACATCGGCCTCATGAAGGCGGTGGACAAGTTCGAGTATCGTCGCGGCTACAAGTTTTCCACTTACGCGACCTGGTGGATCCGGCAGGCCATCACCCGCGCGATCGCTGACCAGGCGCGCACCATCCGCATCCCGGTGCACATGATCGAGACCATCAACAAGCTCACCCGTACGACGCGAATGCTTGTCCAGGAGCTCGGGCGCGAGCCGTCGGTGGAGGAAATTGCGTCGCGCATGGAGATGCCGGTGTCGAAAATCCGCAAGATCCACAAAATCTCGCAGGAGCCCATTTCGCTCGAGACGCCGATTGGCGAGGAAGAAGACTCGCACCTCGGCGACTTTATCGAAGACACCAACTCGGTATCGCCGATCGAGGCCGTGATCATGCGCACCCTGAAGGACCACACCGAAAACGTCCTCAAATCTCTGACCCCTCGCGAGGAACAGGTTCTTAAACTGCGCTTTGGAATAGGTGATGGAACTGAGCATACCCTCGAAGAGGTGGGCCGGACCTTCAACGTGACTCGCGAGCGTATCCGTCAGATCGAGTACAAGGCGTTGCGCAAGCTGCGGCATCCGACGAGAGCCCATTTGCTCAAGCCGTTCTCCGATGCAACAGGCTGACCAAGGGGCCTGAGGCCTGTTGGTTAGGAGGTTAGGGGTTAGGAGGTTAGGGGTGTCGACATTTACCCCCTCACCTCCTAACTCCCTCACCCCCCTCAAGCCCCACGCCTCAAGCCTTATTCCTTGCTGGACGCCTCGTGTCGCGCTACCATGCGCTGGGGCCCATAGCTCAGCGGTCAGAGCCGCCGGCTCATAACCGGTCGGTCCCAGGTTCGAATCCTGGTGGGCCCACGGTTACGGGGGCAAACCCATCGAGGGGTGATGGTGAGCAACGTACGAAACGATCTCGTCAACCTGATTCGTCTGCAAACTGTTTACGACTCCATTGCCAAGCTGATCGAGGAACGGAACTCTCCTCCGGCGGAAATCCGTGAGCTGCAGGAGGCCTATCGCATTCGGCAGGAGGAGCTCCAGGAGCTGGAACGTCAGATGGAGGCGCACAAGGAGGAGATCAAGGAGGTGCGTCAGAAGGAGGCCGAGTGGGAGCTCGAGCTCGAGCACTTTCAGAAGCAGAAGAGCACGGTCACCAACGAGCGCGAGTTCACAGCAGTGATCTCCGAAATCGACTATGCGACAAAGGCGATCGACGAATCCTCGGCTCGGCGCCAGGAGTTGGAGGAATCCATCACCCAGCTCGAGCAGGAGGTCACCGACCGTCGTGAGTCACGCCCGGAAGAGGAGTCCGCGCAGAGCGACGTGGTCACCTCGTGGGCAAAGCGCAAGGACGAAATCGTGAAGGGGGTGCACGAGCTGGCGGTGGAGGCCAAGGAGATCGAGGCAGAGGTTCAACCCAAGCATCGCGCTCGGTTCCTTCGTCTGCTGGAAAGTAAGCATGGCACCGCCATTTCCGAGGTCATCGATGGATCCTGCTCGCTCTGTCACTTGGCCCTGCGGCCGCATCTCCAGCAGCGTGTGCGGCGATGCGAAGAGATCATCGACTGTGAGTACTGCCACCGCATTCTGTATATCGAGGGGAACCAGACACAGGTTGAGGACGTGGGTGCTGACGGCTAGCCGCGCCAAATGAGAGAGTTAGTGAGCATCACCTCACCCGGGGCTGCGCTCCGGGACCCATCAGAAAGAAACACCGGGGTTCCGTTCCTGGTACAAGCCACGAGGGTTGGACAAATGACCGAGCGCCGAAGGCGCGATAAACTCATAGCCTGGGGCGTCAGCCCCAGGTACCGGGTATCACAACTGCCAGAAGCCCCCGAAAGGGGGCGACAGATCGGTGCTGTGGCGTCAGCCGCAGCCACCATCTTTCGGTTGTCTGTCGCCGCTTCGCGGCTTGAGAATTCTTTGCGTGCCGTGTTCCTGGGGCTGACGCCCCAGGCTATGGATCTGCCGCCGCTTCGCGGCTGCTTCGTGCCATCACGACGAAAGGCGGGAAGTTACTTGAGAGTGCGGGCGAATCATGATCGTAGACATCGCTGACCGATTAGCCGGCGTTCGGCGGCGCGTTGCGGCGGCCGCGGTCGGATGCGGTCGCGATCCGCAGTCGATAACCCTGATCGCGGTCGGCAAGAAGTTTCCCGCAGAGATTGTGCGGATGGCAGTGGAAGCGGGTGCAGTCGACATCGGGGAGAATCGGGTCCAAGAGGCGATGGCGAAGAGACCCGAGGTTCCTGGCGCGAAATGGCATCTCATCGGCCCCCTGCAGCGCAACAAGGTTCGTGCAGCGCTCGAGGTTTTCGATATTGTTCATACCCTTGATCGTCCCGAGCTGGCCGACCGGCTGCAGCTCCTGCTCGGCGAGCGCTGGCCCGGCCGGCGTCTTGATGTTCTGGTCGAGGTCAACATCGGGTTGGAGCCGCAGAAGGCTGGCGCCCTTCCTGGCGTGGCGGCCGATCTGCTGAGGCATGCTCTCGGTTGCGACCGGCTCGCGGTGCGAGGGCTGATGGCGATCCCACCGTGGGAAGAGGATCCGGAAGCGTCACGGCTGCACTTCCGGGCGCTCCGCGAGTTGCGTGTCGAGTTACAACGAGATGTGGGCGTGGCGTTGCCCGAGCTCTCCATGGGCATGAGCCACGACTTCGAGGTAGCCATCGCCGAGGGCGCCTCGATGGTCAGGGTAGGCACCGCAATCTTCGGTCCCCGCGGATAGCTCTCCCGTCTCCGTTCCCGGACGCCCGCCGTCCGCGGTCTGCGACCGGGGCTCTGCCCGTTTCCCTGCCCGCGTCCGTGCTTGTGTTCCGGGAAGGAGCTGCCGCGAGAGGATGCCAGGCACGCCGATATGACGTTACTCGCGGCCTTGCGGCCGCGGTGAAGCACCGTCGCCAGCGCGTGGCTCATGGCCTCCTCCTTCGGATGAAGCCTGAGCTCACTCCGCTGCCGCCGGCGGTTTGAGGACAACGTCATGTCGGGATGCCAGGCACCTCCGGTGAACGCGCCAGCGGCGCGCCGACTCAATGCTCCGGGCGGCAGGCACAAGCAGGGGTGGGTAGAGCGGAATTGAGAATTAAAAACTGAGAATTGAGAATTCGAGCACGACGTCTCGCCTTCCTCGCGACGAGGCCCTCCGCGACAGCGCCACGCCGACCGGGGCTTCCCGGCAGAGAATCCAGGTTGTAGGACGTCAAATCCGAAATCCGAAATCCGAAATCCGAAATTCCGTAGAGAAGAGGAATGCGTTTTGCGTTGCAACGTTAAATTTTGCAACGTTCTACTTGCTCACACGCCGACTTTGTGAAAAAATTCGCATCCGGTTGAAACGGGGGAGCGGTGATGGCGGAAACAACCAGTGACGATCGTGAATTCGAGCGGGAAGTGACCCGCCTTGCAGGTGAGGTGGCGCCCCGGTGTGGCGAGTTTCTGCACGATCTGGTGACCCTGCCGTCACCGAGTCGCGGCGAGCGCCTGGCCTGCGAGAGAGTGCTTCGCGAGATGGAGTCTCTTGGATACCAAGATGCCCACGTCGACGAAATGGGAAACGTCCTCGGCCGTATCGGGTCGGGTCCGCGGACCCTCGCATTCGATGCACACATTGACACCGTCGGCATCAGTAATCCGACCCGTTGGCGTCACGATCCCTTCCGCGGCATCGTGACGGACGGGATCTTATTCGCGCGCGGCGCCTCGGATCAGAAGGGGGGGCTGGCGGCGATTGTCCACGGCGTCGCCCTTGCGGATCAGATCGGGCTGTCGAACGAGCTGACGGTGTGGGTGACCGCGACCGTCAGCGGCGAGGATTGCGTGGGTCTTGCCTGGCAGTACATCATCAACGAAACCGAGCTGCGGCCGGAGGCTGTGGTGATCGGTATGCCCTCACACCTCGGCGTGTGCCACGGCCAGCGCGGCCGCATGGAGGTGGAAATCGCTACCTCGGGCGTCTCCGTCCATGGCTCGCAGCCGGATCGGGGACACAACGCGATCTACTCCATGGTGCCGGTGATCGAGGGTCTCGTCCGACTCCATCGTGGATTCGATGTCGACCATCCGATGCTCGGATGCGGATCGCTGGCGGTGACCGGAATCACCTCACAGTCTCCCTCGCTGACCGCAGTTCCGGATGAGTGTGTCGTGCACGTCGATCGTCGTCTCACAATCGGTGAGACTGCGGACGAGGCGTTGGTCCAGATCAACGATGTGTGTCGGGAAGCGGGAGCGGACGCCAAGGTGCGACTGCTGCACTACGATCTGCCCTCCTGGCGTGGTTTCACCTACCCGACCGACAAGGTCTTTCCGGCCTGGGAAACACCGGCGGAGAGCCGGGCGGTGTCGGCGGCGATGAGCGCTGCGGAGCGGGTTCTCGGTCGTGCGCCACGGATCCACCGTTCAGCCTTCTCCTCCCACGGCTGCGCCACTTCGGGACTTTTTGGCATACCGACCGTCGGTTTTGGTCCGGCCGATGAACTCCATTCGCATACCGTCAACGACCAAATTCCGCTCGCCCAACTCGAACCGGCAATGGCGTTCTATGCGTTGTTCCCGCAGGTGTATCTGGAAACCGGCAGCTAGCCCACCCACCCGCGCGGTGAACCACAGAGGCACAGAGAACACAGAGAGAAACACAGAGGAAGACATCGCAAACACGAAGACACAAAGACACGAAGGCCACCCACCCGCCCATCGCAATTGGCCCACAGATTACGCAGATAACCGCAGATAGTCTCCTTGATGCTGCAGGGCCGAGAATTGACGGCGGAACAGTCGGCGATCTGAAGATCGCCGCCCACCGGTGAAAAGCCCGTCTGCTCCAAACGCGAGCGTTCGTCGTCGCCGGTCTTCCCACCGGACGACGCGTCCGGAGCGCGTCGGTTCCGCCTGCCCCGTTCCTGTTTGGAAAGAATGGTGCCCTCCATTCATCATCAGAGGATGAGGAGTGGCGAGGCCTGCGCTCGCCTCGAGCGCAGGCCGGAGGACTGGGAAACGGCGACGAATGCTTGCATTCGGAGTCGTTGCCCTGCCCTCCGGTCCCCGGCCGTTGTCCGACGACGGCCGGGATCTCGCCACGTGCTTTTGTCTCACGTGAGACCATCTGCGTGATCTGGGTGATCTGCGGGCACATTGCGATGGCTTCGTGTCTCGGCGTCTTCGTGTTTGCGATGTGGATGGCTCTGTGCGCTCTCTGTGCCTCTGTGTCTCTGTGGTTCTGCCCGAGGCGGTCAGTCCGGAGATTGCAGCAATGTCGGCAGGTCGGCGACGGTGGAGATTGCGGTGGTTGGGAGTTCCAGCTTGCCGTTGGCGTCGCGGGTTGGTAGGGCGACCCTTCCGAAGCCGAGCGCCGCCGCTTCGCGCACCCGTTCGGCGGCCCGGCTCACCGCCCGCACCTCGCCCAGGAGGCCGATCTCGCCGAAAATCGCCAACTCCGCTGCCAGCGGCCGGTCGGCGGCTGAGGAAAGGAGTGCGGCTGCCACCGCCAGGTCTAGTGCGGGCTCGCGCAGGGACAAACCACCTACCAGATTGACGAAGATGTCGCGATCGCCGAGGTTGATCCCGGCGTGGCGTTCGAGGACGGCGAGCAGCAGGGCGAGCCGGGACGAGTCGAGCCCGTGGGCGACCCGCCGTGGCGTGCCGAGGGCCGAGGGCGCGGCCAGCGCCTGGACCTCGACGAGCAGCGGCACCGTGCCCTCGAGAGCCACTGCCACCGCTGACCCCGGGGCGCCACTGCGGCGGTCTTCAAGGAGCCACGCCGAGGCATTCTTCACCGGCTCGAGGCCGCATCCGGTCATCGAGTACAGGGCGAGCTCGGCTACGGTGCCGAAGCGGTTCTTTCCGGCTCGCAGTGCACGGAGATCGTGGCCCGGCTCCCCTTCGAGGGACATCACCACGTCCACCAGGTGCTCGAGGAGCTTTGGCCCGGCGATATTCCCGTCCTTGGTGACGTGCCCTACCAATATCACGGGCATGCCACGGGTCTTGGCCAGGTGCTGGAATCTCGATGCGACCTGGCGCACCTGGCTGACCGAACCGGCGACTGCCTCCACCGCGTCGAGAACCGCGGTCTGTACCGAATCCACTACGACCAGACATGGATCGAGGGCCTCGACCCGCTCGAGCATCGCGTCGCACGAAGTTTCGGCCAGCAGCAACAGGCGTTCATGAAGTCCGTCGATGCGCCGTGCGCGCAGGGCCACCTGCTCCGCCGACTCCTCGCCGGTGATGTAGACCACGATTCCGCTGTTCCTTGCCAGGGCTGCCGCGGCCTGAAGCAGGAGGGTTGATTTGCCGATTCCAGGTTCGCCCGCGAGCAGCACCAGGGATCCCGGCACGAGGCCGCCTCCAAGCACCCGGTCGAGGCCTTCGAGACCGGTTTCGATGCGCGTCATGGGGCGGGCCGCCGCCTCCGTCACCGCCACGATGCCGGTCCCGCGGCGAAGAAACGCGACAGCCTTCTTGCCTCGCGGCGCCGCCGGCTGCTCGGCGAAGCTGTTCCACTCCCCGCAGCCCGGGCACTGGCCGAGCCACTTGCCCGATTCGTGGCCGCATGAGGTGCAGAAGAAAACGATTGAGGCCATGAGCAGTATTCAGTTCAGTGCGCGGCCCGCGAGGCCGAGGCTGTACTTGATGTCCTCGTTGTTTCGGGTGATGCCGCCGCCGATCAGGCCCGAGTTGCGGGCGGTCGCCTCTACCACGGCGCGTCGCCGTCTTGATGGCTGAAGTCGGCGTTCTCGAAGCGGGTGAACTCGTGCTGGAAGACGAGATCAATCTCGCCGATCGGACCATTGCGCTGTTTGGCGATGATGAGCTCGGCGCGGCGCGGGTCCTCGGCCTCACGGTCGTAGACCGACGGCCGGATAATGAACATCACGACGTCCGCATCTTGTTCAATGCTACCGCTCTCGCGAAGGTCCGAAAGCTGCGGCCGGTGGTCGCCGCCGCGGCGCTCGGGTTGGCGCGAGAGCTGCGACAGTACCAGCATCGGCACGTCGAGTTCCTTGGCTACCGCCTTGAGGTGGCGGGAGATCGCCGAGACCTCCTCGTTGCGGCTGGAAAAGCGGGCGCCACCTGACATGAGCTGCATGTAATCGACCATCACCAGATCGAGGCCCCGCTCCTGCTTGAGGCGCCGCGCCTTGGCCGACAGCTCGAGGGCGGTGATGCCCGGGGTGTCGTCGATCCACAGGTTGACCTCGCGCAGGGCCTGCGCTGTGAGCTCGAGCTTGGGCCAGTCGGACTTCGACAGATAACCGCCGGAAATTCGTTTCTGGTCGACCCGAGCCTCCGACGACAGCAGACGGCGGACGAGCTGTTCGGCGGCCATCTCGAGCGAGAAGATGGCCACGTTCTTGCCGCCCCTGAGAGCCGCGTGGGCGCAGATGTTGACTCCCAGCGAGGTCTTTCCCATCGACGGCCGGGCGGCAAGGATGATCAAATCCTTGCGTTGCAGCCCCGATGTGAGCTCGTTGATGCGCACGAAGCCGGTGTCAAGACCGGTGAGTGTCGAGCGGGTCTCGCGGGCGGCCTCGATGTTGGCGAGCTCGGCATCGGTCAGCCCGCGGATCGGCACCAGACCGCCGGAGAGAGTGTCCTCGGCAATCCGAAAAACGTCTTTCTGGGCTAACTCCACCGCCTCGCGAGCCTCGCCGTGGTCGAGCGAGCAGGTGGAGAGGATCCGCTGCGCGGCCGCCATCAGCTGCCGCTTGACCGACTTGTCGTGGACGATCTCCGCGTAGTGGATCACGTTCGCCACATCGGGCAGCGCGTCGACCAACGACGACAGGTAGGAGGCGCCGCCGACCTGCTCAAGGCGGCCCTGCTCGGTGAGGTGGTTGCGGACCGTGACCAGGTCGGCGGCCTCACCCTTCTCGTGCAGATCGAGGCAGCTCTGGTAGACGATGCGGTGGCTCTCGAGGTAGAACTCGTCGACCCTGAGCTTCTCGATGATATGAAGCATCGCACCGGGGTCGAGGAGCACCGCGCCGAGCACCGCGCGCTCCGCCTCCGGGTCGTGCGGCAACCGGTCGGCCAGGGGCGTGGGACCGGCCGCGACATTCGACGGGTTCGTGCTCATGGGTCTGACATCCTACCTCAGAAATTCGCGACGGTGGGATCCGGGATCCCCCCGTCGCGAATTTCTATAAAGGAAGGGTGATTCACGTCATCCGAAAGCTTGAGGCGTGGGGCTCGAGGCTTGAAATTCTCGGTGCCGGGATGGTCAGGAGGTGAGGAGGTGAGGCCCCTAACTCCCTAACTTCCTAACTCCCTAACCTCCTCAAGCTCCAGGCCCCAAGCCAAAAAAACGGCCCGGGCGTGGGCCCGGGCCGTCGAGAGTTCAGATCCGCGCTCGGTCAGAAGGACCAGCGGATGCCGAGGCGCATACGCCAGCGCGAACGCAGATCATTGAAGGTGAAAATGTCGTTGTTCTCCGGGTCGGTGACGACACCCCGCAGCTCGTAGATGGGTTTGCCGTCTTCGGTAACCCCCTGATAGGTGATCGGGGTCACGGTGCCGAAATTGACGTACCGCACGTGCCCGGAGTCGCTGTCGATGAGGTTCCAGAAATTGAAGATGTCGAGGGTGATCTGGAGCGACGAACGGCCGGGAATCCCGATGTTCTGGCGGATCGAGACGTCGGTCTGGGTGACCCAGGGCTGCTGAGAAACGTTGCGTGGTGCGATTTCGCCCTTGTATTTGTCGAGTCCGGTCCGCTGCAGATAGTCGTCGAGCTGGCCCCAGGTGCCGTTGGTGATGACCACGTCGTCGGCGCCCGAGGGGATGTAGATCAGGTCGTTGGACGTGTAAAAGTCCTCGTTGATCGAGCCGTAACTCCAGTTGTAGATGTTGGTGTAGGGCTTGCCGCTCTGGCGGAGCCAGAACACCGATAACACCGTCGACCACTTCGAGCTCCCATTGAGCTCGTAGTTGAGGTTGATGACCCCTCGGTGCTCGACCTGGAAGTCCGAGCTCGAGAGACCGACATTGTTGGGATCGACGGCCTCGGTGTACTGCCAGTTCGAGACCGCGCGGCTCGATGTGCCGGCGTTGACAACGTTGGACTCTCCTCAGGCTCGAAAAGCCGTATGGC
>PVMK01117877.1_pt1 | contig 12307 bp, 8 predicted proteins | sample 1853481 | NCBI WGS metagenome assembly PVMK01 (sample SAMN08533507, study PRJNA380276) | Marine sediment metagenome, whole genome shotgun sequencing project. | reverse complement strand
ACTTCGGGAACTGGCTTTAGCTTTAGCAGAACGCAAACAGCAAAACCCGGCTGAAGCGGTATCCCCGGATGTTGAGTACACAAGCACTCTCAAAGACGTTCAATTTTTACGGCAAAGCGTTGAAGCTTACAACACAGCTGTCGATGTCATCAATTCTCGCATAAAAGAACAAAAGGCAGCTGTTCTGCAAGGCGGTAGAATAGACTCACTAAAGGCAGAACTTGCTCAAATGGAAACGCAAAAGAAACGGTTTGATCCTGTAGTCGTTCAATCTTGTCACGAATATCAGACCGCGTTTAAAGCAAAGAGCGACCTCGAAGAACAGAAAAAGACGGCAAAGAATCAGCTCGATCAATATTGTGAGACTATTCTTCAATCCTACGAGAAAAATATCAATAAGTACTTGGATCAATTCACAACAGGTTTTCGTATTGTGAATACGAAGCATTCATACACAGGCGGGACGTCGAGCTCACAGTTTCAGATTGTTATTAATGAGTGCCCGGTAGAGATTGGCAGTTCCAAAACTCCAGTTGGAACCCCATGCTTCAGGACAACTCTTAGCGCTGGAGATAAAAGTGCTCTTGCTCTTGCATTTTTTCTGTCTGCATTAAAACAAGATCCAAAAGTCAGCCAAAAAATTGTTGTGCTTGATGACCCTTTCACGAGTCTTGACCGGTTCCGTCGTACCTGTACCCAACAGATCATCCGACAACTTACGCATCAAGCTAAGCAAGTCATTGTTTTATCCCATGACTCGTATTTCCTCAAACTCCTATGGGATGGGTTCCCAACCAGCGAGATCAAGGAGCTTCAGATGTCCAAGGCCGGAGAAACCACGGTTATTGGACAATGGGATATCGAATCGGAAACTCAAAGCGGCTATATAAAGGATTATGCCGTTCTGCTTGACTATTATAGAGAAAGAAGGGGCGCCCCCCTCTCCGTAATCCGTGCGATCCGTCCGTTTATCGAAGGGCATTACCGGAGCCATTTCCCTGGCCATTTTCAACAAGATGAATGGTTGGGCGATTTTATCAGCAAGGTCAGGTCGGCAGATTCATCCAGTGGATTGCAGCATGCAAAAGTCGATCTTGATGAAATAGAGGCCATTAACGAGTATTCAAAAAAATATCACCATCAAAACCCAAATACGGATTCAGAGTTAATCAGTGATGATGAACTGCACGGCTTTGTGAGGCGGACGCTAAACCTTGTTGGTGGATTATAAGTGTAATGCAAGCCAAGCTACCAAACAACCAAAAGTCCAATCCCGAGAGGTAACTTATGAGCTTTATTCGCTTGGCTGGAAGGCTTTCCAAGATCTCTGCGTGACTATTGTTAGTGAGGTATGGGGCCAAGTAATTTAGAGTTTTTTCGACTCACACGACGGGGGGCGAGACGGGGCGTTTCACGGCACATGGAAGACCATCCAAGGTGAATCGTTTAACGGTGCGTTCACAGTGCAGTGCAAATTCGTTGGCAAGGTCGATAAAACCATAAACCTTTATGATTTGAAGGATGAAGTTGAGAAGGCGAAGCGCCTCGCTTCAAGAGGACTGGCTAACAATTACATTCTGTTTACCAATGCACGTCTGACTGGAGTGGCTGTTGAAAAGATGCAGCAGGCTTTTGAAGCGATTTCTGGAATAGCCCGGACATAATCCCTGATAATATTATTGATCTCTTTTCTGGTTTCTTTATCTAATTTGCCAGGTCTTAAACCACCTTGACAAAGCTCTACATTTTTGTTAATTTAAAACTCAATTTTGACCATACTCGGATATAAACAATGTAACACTTTTATGGTACGCATCGAGGTTCACCTCAAAGCTGAATTAGATAGAAACCTGATTGAATTCGGATACTTAAGAGATGAGTGTTGATCGAGGTTGTTCGATTCTGTCCCTCGGCACCAGAAAAAAGCCCCAGAGAAATCTCTCCGTGGCTTTTTTATTGCAATTTTTCCAATTCCCCATCCACAAGCGGTGGGCTGGCCTTTTGCCGATGATCCTGTGATCTTGGGGTCGGGCCACAGCAACATATTGAAAAATCAATAAAAGATACCTAAAAACACCAGTATTTCGGTCTTAATCGATTAATTGCCGTAGCATGATAACGATCCTCCCAGAATGCACGCTTCCTGTATTCTTATTGATTTATTAGGTGCACCCCACCGATCATCATATCATCATATAAATGGCTGAATTGGTCCTCATCAATAAGAGGATAAATCTTATCCTTGTAAATATACGACCAATCATCAGCCGGTAATATGCCTGGGACAATCATATTAGGATCAAAAAGAGATAATTGGGAACTTGTTTTCTTGAACATCGAGTCTCCATAAAAATTAGCTGTATTTATTATATTTTCAACAGCTTATATCTACATTATAGTGAAAACGATGCCAAGCATAAATTTATAGTATTTACATTATTTTTAGATAGTTACACCGTATTTTTGGAAACTGATGAAATCATGATTAAATCAACAGAATCATATATTGACCACTTCTTTTTGCCGTATGGCCTCTTTTTTTAATTAAGCGCGGGGGGGCGGGACTAAGTTTTTATTTGTCGCTTAGTGACGGGGCGATAGACTCGCTAATGTAGCATTATTGAAGGTTACACAGAAACAGAGCAAGAATGAAAAAAAGAATTCGCGTGGTAATTTTTTTTAAAATTTTCATATCCTGCAAAAAAAATCAACGTCTTATATCAAATATCCAGGAAATATAAAAGAGGTTGACAAAAAGGAATTTTAGATATTTATAGCAGCTATACTATATCTTGGAGGATAGTCACACACTTTAAAAAACCAGTTCTTATCATTCATTAAAGATTGGCACTCGTGCGATAAGCAGTTCGATAGTCTGATACCAAAGTCACAATAAGATTTATTCGATATACCACTCACAGCTTAATCTGAGGATACTTAAATTTTTTAATTATCTTTGGCTAATCTTTCATTGGATTTTGATGTGGCTAATATTATTACGATTGTGAGTCCCTAAGAAAAAAGATTTTTACGGAACTATTACCCAAAAAAGGCTACACGATGTAAGGCTTCGATAAATCTCCAAAATTGGATTCTCACCAACTCAACGGGAATCTGAGTAAATATCTGAGAAAACGGCACAATACTGATCAGGCCTTTTTATTGGTTATAGTCCTGAATTTTATTAAGATAAGAAAGGAGGGATGCCCATTTAGTTAATGGAAATCGAAGATAGAATATAATCGTAAAACAACTAATAGATCTATGTGTAAAGGAGGTATAAAAAATGTGTCGAAGAATAGAATCATGGATTATTGTCTTAGCTTTCTTTTTTTTGTCCGCGATACCCATTTATCACCTAACCGAGGCACAAGCTGCATGCCCTGTTCCGACCATCGCTGACCCCGCCGGCTCTCCTATCGGAAAACACCCTCATCAGTATGAACTATCTGAATTTGAAAAGCTGTCAGGTTGCAAACTTTCCTTTAGCGAAAATCCTGATATCGGCAAATTGAATAAAGAACTTAACGGCGACAAACCTTTGCCATCGGTTGCTGAGCGCTTACCGGCTGAGCCTCTTATATTCCCGCCTTATGAGAAAATTGGAAAATATGGTGGTCGTTTGAGAGGCGTTTCCAAATCACCGGAAAGTGGTACCTCTGACGTCTTAAGCCTGAGACACGTCAATCTTTTTCGATTTCATGAAGATCTTAAAACCATCGTCCCCTGCGTAGCCAAAGGATTTAAATATAACGATGATTTTACGCAATTAACCGTTTTCCTTCGTAAAGACCATAAGTGGTCTGACGGGGCTCCATTCACCGCAGAAGATATCGATTTCTGGTACAATGATATCAAGATGAACAAAGATTACTACAAGAACGTTGAAAGCCAATGGATCTTCGGTGGAAAGCCGATGCAGGTTGCGGCCGTTGACAAGACCACCGTCAAGTTCACTTTTGCTGCACCGGCACCGAACTTTTTGACCTATCTTGCTATAACATATCGCCAACCCTTCCAACCCAAGCACGTATTGAGCCGGGTACATCCCAAATACAATCCCGATTCGGACAAAGAAGCAAATGAGCTGGGATTTAAAAGCTGGGTTGAGCGCTTCAGACTCTACTTTCACGATTGGAAAGATTCCTACCATCCTCTGTCAGGGCCCAAGGGCTCACGGCTCGATATCCCGACGCTGGAGACCCACGTGCTTGTTCAAGAAACACCTGAACTTCGCCGCTTTGTCGCCAACCCGTATTTTTTTATGGTGGACACGGCCGGCAACCAGTTACCCTACATCAACGAGCACTACGAGAGCTACAGCGAGGATGTGGAGGTTACCATCCTCAAGATGATGAACGGTGAAATCGACTACAAACAGCAGGCGCTTGAACTGGAAAAATTCCCTGAACTCAAGCAGAAAGAAGCCAAGGGGCCTTACCGCGTGCTTCTCAGACCCGCCATCGGTAAAGATGTGATGTACTGTTTCAATATCACCCACGAAGATCCCGAGCTACGTAAAATTTACGGTGATGTGCGCTTTAGACAAGCCATGTCCCTTGCAATGAACCGCTCTGAAATTAGAGAAATCGTCTATCTTGGCACGGGAATAACCAACAAGCAGGCCCTCCCGATGGATCCTGCTACCTTTGACTTTATCGATCCGAAATATATCACACAATTCACTGACTATGACCCTGATAGGGCCAATTCACTGCTGGATAAAATGGGTTTGACCAAACGTGACTCCGACGGTTTCCGTTTGCGTTTCGACGGCAAGCCATTTGTAATGCGGCTGCAGTTTGCCCCTCAATTCGGCCCTACCCAGACCCATCAGTTGGTGAAACAGTACTGGGAAGCTGTCGGTGTACGCACCGACATAAAGGAAATCACATCCGACTTGTATCGACAACAAACCGGTGCAAACAAGCATGACATCGCCACCATGACAAGACAATACAATAGTCGTGCAAAACTTGCCGGTGACGTTGTACTGATAATGCCACCGTTCGGCAGTCCGATTAATAAACTCACCGGCCTCTTGTGGGATGACTGGATCCAGAGTAACGGCGCCAAAGGTATTGAGCCCCCCGCAGATATAAAGCGCCTCTACGAATTGGCTATCGAATTTAAGAGCTTTCCTTTTGATTCCGCTGAAAGCAATCGCATCGGTTCGGAGGTGATAAAGATTCATGGACAGAACCTAATTACCATCGGCATCGTGGGAGATACACCAACGCCCGTCTATGTAAACAGGCGGCTTGGAAACTTTGGTGGATTCGAACAGGCCGGCTATCCATACTATTGGGCCTACCCTTTTCGACCACACCAGTGGTTTATCAAATAGGAAAGGATTTAAATACAAATAAGGTTTTGAGCGGGAAGTCCAAAACCGAGAATCGACTTCCCGCTCACAGACAGGGATAAGTCTATGTTGATTTTTTTTCTAAAACGCTTCGGGTCCATGATCTTCACCTTTTTTTTTATTTCAGTGATGATTTTTATCATTATTGAGCTGCCGCCGGGTGATTATGCCGACCGCTACGCTTTTCGCAAGATCATTTCATCCGGTGGATCGGTTACAAAAACCGACATGGAGAATTTGCGACAACAGTTTGGCCTGGACAAACCACCGGTACAGCGCTACGTCAACTGGATCAGCGGTATCATTTTACGAGGAGATTTCGGCAACTCATTTCTCTACAACGTACCGGTTTCCAGTGTCGTCGGCGGGCGCATCTGGCTGACGATGGCAATAGTGATTGCCTCCATCACAATAACTTACGGCATTGCTATCCCACTTGGTATATATTCTGCATTGTACCGCCACTCCGTCGGAGATTATCTGGCAACCTTTATCGGCTACATTGGTCTGGCGCTGCCCAACTTTATGCTGGCACTGGTGTTGCTCTATTTCAGCGTAACGGTGTTGGGCAGTTCGGCCGGAGGGCTTTTTTCACCGCAATATATTGAAGTTGGTTGGAGCTGGGCCAAATTTGTGGATTTGCTCAAGCATTTATGGGTTCCGGCCATCGTGCTTGGCACCGCCAATACCGCCTTCCACCTGCAGACCATCCGGGCCACCATGCTCGACGAACTGAACCAACTCTATGTCTCGGCAGCTCGCGCCCGTGGGATCCCGGAATGGAAGGTCATTTTAAAATACCCTGTGCGGATCGCTCTAAATCCTATTGTGAGTTATCTCGGCTTTGACGTAGCCAGAGTTATGGCCGGGGCGCCGGTTGTGGCTCTGGTATTATCCTTGCCTGAGGCCGGTGATCTTCTGCTCAAGGCCCTCCTGGACCAGGATATGTACCTGGGAGGCGCTATCCTGCTGATGATCAGCACCACGATCATAGTCGGTGTCTTTATTTCTGATCTACTGCTGGGAGCTTTAGATCCGCGTATCAGACTGGAAGAGGCATAAATGGAGAACATGGATGCAGGCAGTGGAAAAGCAGTTTCTCAACAGATGGTTGAGGAACAAAAAAATAAATACTATACCGCCACTCAATGGCAACTCGTCTGGTGGCGTTTCCGTCGTAATCGGTTGGCGTTGATCGGTGCCGCAACGCTTGGTCTTTTCATGACGATCGTGCTCTTCGCAGAGCTGATCGCCCCCTATAGCGGCACAACGATAGATATCACTTATTTGCTCGGCCCCCCCCAAATGATCCGGTTTTGGGATGAAAATGGTGTCTCGCTGCGCCCTTTCGTGCATGGGGTTAAGACAAATCGGGACCCGGTAACTTTAAGAATGATTGCTGTTACCGACACTTCGATACGCCGCTATATTCGCTTTTTTGTAAGGGGCGACAAGTATAAATACTGCGGATTCAACTGGATAAAAAGCGACCGGCATATTTTCGGTGTGAATGAAGGGAAAATTCATCTCTTCGGCACCGACCGGATGGGACGCGATCTTTTCTCTCGCACCATGCTGGCCACACGCACCTCATTGACTATCGGTGTTGTGGGGGTCATGATTGCTTTTTTTGTGGGTCTTACCATGGGCGGTATAGCCGGTTACTTCGGCGGCCGACTGGATTTTTTCATTCAGCGATTGATCGAGTTTCTCCGTTCTGTTCCGGATATTCCACTTTTTATGGGCTTTGCCGCGGCAATGCCAAGAGAGTGGCCGCCGGAGAGGATTTATTTCGCCATCACCATCATTTTTGGATTTTTCTTTTGGACAACCCTGGCGCGTCGCGTGCGCAGCAAACTGCTGTCGCTTCGCAACGAGGACTATGTCCTTGCGGCCCGGTTTGCAGGCGCAACCAGCCGTAGAATTATCGCCAGGCACATGCTGCCTGCATTCACCAGCTATATTATTGTGGATATCGTCGTTTCATTTCCCTACATGATTTTGGCTGAAACAGCTTTAAGTTTTGTACAGCTTGGATTGCGCCCCCCTGTCATCAGCTGGGGAGTGCTGCTGGAAGGTGCACAGAATATTCAGGCTATCGAGTTGGCCCCATGGCTCTTCATCCCGGTCATCTTTGTCGCAACGGCGGTAATGGCATTTGTTTGTTTAGGCGATGGGCTGCGGGATGCGGCGGATCCCTATTCTTCATAAGGGAGGATTTTTGTGAATACGGAAAGTACAATCGTCATGCCTGAACAAAGGGAGAACATCAGCGACAAAATTTTGTTCGAAGTTAAAGATCTCACAGTCTCTTTTCATACTGATGAAGGCATTGTGAAAGCGGTAAACGAAATAAGTTATACCGTCAATAGCGGGAAAACCCTTGGCATTGTGGGCGAAAGCGGCTCCGGTAAGAGCGTGGCCTGTAGTGCCGTTTTGCAACTTTTGCCCAAAACAGCCAAGGTGACAGGTTCAATCCTGCTGCAAGGTAAAAACGGCAACATGAGGGATATAGCGAGGCTAAAACCTTCCAGCCGCGAAATGAGAAAAATCCGTGGTGGTGAAATTGCAATGATTTTCCAGGAGCCCATGAGTTCCTTTTCGCCGGTGCATACCATTGGCAATCAACTCATGGAAGCTGTTTTACAGCATCGGAACGTCACCAAACAAGAAGCCAGAAAGATCACCATTGATATGCTCGACCGGGTAGGCATTTCCAATCCCGGTCATCGTTTTCGACAGTACGCATTTGAACTTTCAGGGGGAATGCGTCAACGGGCCATGATCGCCATTGCTCTTAGCAGCAATCCCAATTTGCTCATTGCCGATGAGCCGACTACAGCACTGGATGTGACCATTCAGGCCCAGGTTCTGGAGTTAATGGCCCAGCTTCAGGCAGAGTTCAACATGGCCACCATCTTTATTACCCATGACATAGGCGTGATTGCCCAGATTGCAGATGAAATTGCAGTGATGTACCTGGGCTATATCCTGGAGCGCGGTACGACTCGGGAAGTGATAAACAACCCGCAGCATCCCTATACCCGAAAACTGCTTGAAGCCATCCCGCGCCTTGATCACCTGGGAGGTCGTCTGGTGGCTGTAGGAGGAGATATTCCCGGCCCCTTCGAGCTCCCCTGCGGATGTCCATTCCATACGCGCTGCCAACAAAGAATCGCCGGTCAATGTGATACAACCTTCCCGGGCGTAGTCACCATTAGCAAGACCCACTCGGTAAACTGCACCTTATACGAATAGAGGAAAATACTTGTGGCCTTAATCAAAATCAATAACCTTAAAGTTCATTTCCCTGTCCGAACCGGGTTATTCGGTCGTGTAAAGGGCCATGTCAGAGCCGTAGATAATATTTCAGTAAAAATCCACAAGGGAGAGACTTTAGGCCTGGTAGGTGAAAGCGGTTCCGGCAAGACTACTGTCGGGCGCACCATTCTGCGGGGGATTGAGCCGACTGATGGACAGATCTTCTTTAATCGGAACGGTCGCTATATTGAACTTACAAAGATTCAAGGAGAGGAGCTGAGAAAATTTAGAAGGCACATGCAAATGATCTTTCAGGATCCATATGCATCCCTCAATCCCCGCATGACTGTGCGCGATATAATTGCCGAACCGCTAGTCGCCAGTGGACTGGATAAAGGAAAAACTCTCGATGCGCGGGTACGCGAAGGAGCCGCTCGCTGCAAACTCAATGTGGAATACCTTCGCCGTTTTCCCCACGCTTTCAGCGGCGGACAGCGTCAGCGTATAAGCATAGCCAGGGCTGTCGTGTCCAATCCGGAGTTTATCGTCTGTGATGAATCCGTCTCGGCCCTTGATGTGTCGGTCCAGGCGGAAATACTGAACCTGTTGATGGATTTGCAAAAAGAGCTTAAAACGACTTATCTCTTCATTGCGCATGATCTGAGCGTGGTTGCGCACATCTCCCATCGGGTGGCAGTGATGTACATGGGAACCCTGGTAGAACTTGCACCTACCGAGAACCTCTTTTTTAGCCCTAAACACCCATACACCGAGGCGCTCCTTTCCGCCATACCCGAGGCTAATCCCGATCACCATATGAAACCGGTAGGCCTTAAGGGAGAAATCCCCGATATCATCAAACCGCCTAGCGGGTGCCGTTTTCACACCCGCTGTAATTACGCCCGGGATATATGCAAGGACGAAGTTCCCGGATGGCGAGAGATGGAAAAAGAGCATTTCGTTGCATGTCATTTTACCGATGAACTGGTGCTGACCGGTGCTATGACTAATTCGGGATCATAGAGGATGGTAATCGATAAAGCGTTATTTTTTTAATCAGGGGGAAGAAAATGGAGCTCTCAATAAACACTGACTACTTAACGGACAAGCTGAGTCCCGAACCTTGCCTGCGGCGTATTGCAGATGCGGGGTTCACCCATATTCACTGGTGCCATCACTGGGGTGTCAGGGGCGCTCTGAAACTGTATTAAAGCCGGTGGTTTGAAAGTGTTTTATTAATCGTTTGTATTTTCTTCCCGAAGATTAAATTTAAAAGCTTTTTTTCCATTATTCTTTTCCCATTTTATTCCGTATTACAATCATCTCATTTTTTCTTTACATTGACCTGAGGAGGAACAAGGTCAATGGGATTGTTTCAGAGGGAAAAATGCTGTCATTGTCAAGAGTTATTCCGTCCAGATCCACGCAACGCCAAGCGACAGAGATATTGCAGAAAACCCGATTGCCGGAAGGCCAGTAAAGCGGCCAGCCAGCAGCGTTGGCTGCAGAAGCCTGAGAACCAGGACTACTTTCGTGGACCGGAAAATGTCAAGCGGGTTCAGCAGTGGCGAAAGGCCAATCCCGGGTACTGCCGCCGCAAACCCAGGCCCAGAGAAAATGCGTTACAAGATCTCTAAAATTCACAACCCGCCGAAAATAAAACCGATACCATCAAATTTGAAAAAGATGCGTTACAAGATCTTTTAATTAAACAACCATTTGTTTTAATTAGGTTAATCGCCAATTTCACTGGATCTGCGTTACAAGACGACATCGTCAACACCGTCCGTCGTATGCAAAAATTGGGGCTGGATATCGTCAATCATTGAACCCACAGCAAAGGAGGACGGCATGATGAAAAAGTTTCCTATTCTTCCAGAACGGATCCGAAACTGCGACTGGGGTCGGGCCACGCTAAGTAACTGATTATGCGATATTATCATTCCAAAAACAGGTGTTTTTAGACCCTATATCTTACATTTCGCTATCTAAAAAAATATTTTCTTAATTTATAGCAATATTTGATGAAAAATCAATTACATTTTAAACTGCCGCCATCCCGAATGAAGATTTTCATATGCCGGAGCAGGCATTTCTAGGAGGCGATTGATCTGTTTATGCAAATCACTGACCCCTTTAACCGTCGTTTGTATTGGAACTTTATCGCGGATAATTTCCGATAAGTGGACATTACGAAAGAAGTATCTGATATTGTTCCATGTAGGTCTCTTTGAATTCATCCCTTGTGGCAAAATAGGTAGTTTCTCTATATTTTCCTTTGCCATATTCATACGAATCTTCCGTTCAATGAGGGACACAATCATCAATGCCACAAAATACAAAAACAACATCGCTTCAATTCGTTTTGGTTTTTTCAGGAATACAGGTGCTACTTCCAAAACTGATTTTTTTGTATACATACGCTTTTCAAGAAATGGCTGGTTTTTGTATTTTCTTAAAACTTTGGCGGCTACCAAGGATGCATTAGTGATCAAAGGGAAAATTCCATCTTTTTTTGATGCTTCATCGATTGCCTGTTTGATTACTTGCCATTGGATGCTGTATTTGTATTGCCATTTGTTTTTATAAACACTCTTGTACGACGGCCTTCCAGGCGAAACTTTTACTTTTATTTGCTTGCGCTCGGTTACAATTTTGACATCAATGAAATCATTAACATCTTTACAGCGCTTATCAACTGCTGCCTTGATTTCTTTTTTAGTTTTTAAATGGTACTTGTTTAGCTTCGGTGATAATTGTTCTAACGCCTTAGTGGCTTTCTCTAAGCTTTTGTGTCTTCTTTTTTTATCCTCTTTTTCTTTTGAGCTGCTATGAACCCATATGATGCGGAAGCCTTTGTTGGTTTTACCTGCTTCATATGTTTTATATTCAACGATTTTGCCTTTTTTGCGTGAACTTTCTACTTTATAAGCATCTTGCCATTGAATATCGTTATCTTTCAGATAATTATAAAATTGTTTTACTTCCTTTCGATCCTTTGGAACTATAGTAATAAAGATACCTCCATTTTTCGCAATATGTGTTAAGTTTTTATCACTGCACAGTTTGCAATCAGCAATGTAGATAAAGTCTTCTTTTTCTAATAATGCACGCAGCCCGTTCCAGTTTGGAATATGTGTAGTATCATCAGTTGTATTTCCGTCAAAAAGTTTAAAGCTGATTGGAACATGACCATCCGCTGTAATATTTAAACCAAAAACGATCTGTTTACAGTCGGGCCGAAAATCCTTATTATGACCACGCTTAAGCTTAACAGCATTGCGATCAGGGTTTTTGTACTTACCAATGAAAGTAACTGTTGTACTGTCATTATGAATTTCATCAGTAAGAAGCTGGTGAACTTTTATCGCATTGGAGGATATGTTTGTCATTAAGCAGTGCCGGTCTGCATTAAAAAGAGCGCAAAGGGCTCTGGCGAGTCGATCATCATTGAAAAGGTTCGCCTCTACCGGGTAATCAACTAACCCATCAGAATATTTGGACAGCCATTCTTTAACTTTGTATAGTGGCTGATTGTCACATATGATATTTGCTATCAATACGCATAAACTTTCTGCATGTTCAGCAAGGCAATCGGCTGTTGCCGGGACATATTTTTTAAACAAATTAAACAAGTCAAGTTTATCCATGAAATACTTGACCATCGGCAACACATCTATT
>PVMK01129473.1_pt1 | contig 12308 bp, 9 predicted proteins | sample 1853481 | NCBI WGS metagenome assembly PVMK01 (sample SAMN08533507, study PRJNA380276) | Marine sediment metagenome, whole genome shotgun sequencing project. | reverse complement strand
GCCGCGGTAGAAAACGGCGACATACAGTTCGTACCCAAACAGTGGGAAACACCTATTTCGCCTGGATGCGCGACATCCAGGACTGGTGTATCAGCCGACAGCTGTGGTGGGGACATCGCATTCCCGCCTGGTATGACAATGAGGGCAACTTCTATGTGGGCGAGTCTGAGGCCGCAGTAAGGGCGGAGCACACGCTGGCCGAGGATATCGAGTTACGCCAGGACGACGATGTGCTGGACACCTGGTTCTCTTCCGCCCTGTGGACTTTCTCCACCCTGGGCTGGCCGGAGGAAACCAAAGAGCTGGCGATCTTCCACCCCAGTTCCGTGCTGGTAACCGGCTTCGATATCATCTTTTTCTGGGTTGCCCGGATGATCATGATGACCCTGCACTTTCGTAGTGAGGTGCCTTTCCATACGGTTTATGTGCACGGCCTGGTGCGCGATAACGACGGCCAGAAAATGTCCAAGTCCAAGGGCAACGTGATCGACCCCATCGACCTGATCGACGGCATCGACCTGGAGGGACTGGTCAGCAAACGCGCCGCCGGCATGATGCAGCCAAAGCTGGCGGCGAAGATTGAAAAAGCCACGCGCCGGCAATTCCCCGATGGCATCGCAGCTTACGGCACCGATGCCCTGCGCTTCACTTATTTTTCCCTCGCCTCCACCGGGCGCGACATCAGGTTCGATATCGGGCGCATTGAGGGCTACAGGAACTTCTGCAACAAAATCTGGAACGCGGCACGCTACGTATTGATGAACTGCGAGAACGAAGACTGCGGTACACACGGTGACGCCCCCGTTCAGTTGAGTCTGGCGGACCGCTGGATCGTGAGCAAGTTGCAGGAAACAGAAGCGGAGGTCGCCCGGGCGATTGGCAATTACCGCTTCGACATGGCCTCGCAGGCACTGTACGAATTTATCTGGAACGAGTACTGCGACTGGTATCTGGAGTTGTCCAAGCCGGTATTGTGGGATGACAATGCCTCGGCCGAGACAAAGCGCGGGACAAGGCGAACCCTCATCCGTGTACTGGAAACCTGGCTCAGGCTATTGCACCCGTTAATGCCTTTTATCACCGAGGAAATCTGGCAAACGGTAGGGCCGCTGGCGGGAAAATCCGGCCCGACCATCATGCTGCAACCCTACCCGGTAGCCGATGAGAAAGGCGTGGACAGCGCCGCGAACGCAGATATAGAATGGCTTAAAGGTGTGATCGTAGGCGTGCGTAACATCCGTGGTGAGATGAATATCCCACCGGGTAAAGAGCTTACGGTTTTATTGGGGAACGGCGACGAGCGCGACAAATCAAGACTGGAGCAGAATGCGCCATTTCTCAAGAAGCTGGCCAAACTTGCCGACATAACATGGCTGCCCGCAGGTGAAGAACCCCCCGTTGCCGCAACCGCACTGGTCGGTGAACTGGAGATACTGGTGCCCATGGCGGGGCTGATGGACAAGGACGCCGAGTTGGCGCGTCTGGCCAGGGAAATCGACAAACTGGAAAAAGACCTGTCACGTATACAGGGCAAGCTGGGCAACGCCTCCTTTGTCGATAAAGCACCCGCTGCGGTGGTCGCCAAAGAGCGAGATAAAATGCAGGCGCAGCAGCAGGCGCTGGAAACGTTACAGGAGCAGGTGCAACGCATCCAACAGATGTAGCAAATGTAACAACCTCGGCACTAGAGAATTCTGGTTTCCGCCCGCCACTGAGGATGGGCGGAGCATAATAAAAGCAAGGCGCTAAACGAGGGTGGTGGTATGAGTGATCGCGTAAGCGGCACGGTAAAGTGGTTCAACAACGCCAAGGGGTTTGGCTTTATCACTCGAGAGGAAAGTGACGATGATGTCTTTGTTCACTTTCGCTGCATCGAGGGTGATGGCTATCGCACCCTCAATGAAGGACAGGCTGTGGAATTCAAGCTGGTTGAAGGCCCCAAGGGCCTGCAGGCTGAAGATGTCTTGAAGCTGTAGTCAGGTTAGTGTGCGTCCCGCCTTAATGGCGCCCATTAGAGTATTGTTAGATCTGTAGCGTGCATCCCGCTGCGCGGTGCGGGACGTATCCCACCTCCCCAGTCACGTCTCCTGTCGGGTTATTTTTCCGCTGGGCATTCCACCCACCGTTATTGGTGTTAGAATTGCGCGGCGTTCAGCCCCCTACACCCGGGGCATAATAAACCTTAGAGAGAAATTAAATGAGTCTTATCGTCAAGCTGATTATTAGCCTGGTTATCGCCATAGTAGCGTCCACAGTTACCACATTACTCCAGGACGGTAGCATTCCCGATTTGCTACTACTGGCCGCATTCAGCGTCGCCACAGTGGCGACCGCCCTGCTCGTTTCGCCGTCCGCCAATACATCCACAACGGGCAACACCAGCGTGCCGGCCGCCCCTGGCTCCGACCCCGGCTCGAAACAGCCTGCACGGCGCACCGCCGCAGATGATGCTGATCGAGAACAGGGCCAGGTAAAGTGGTTCAATGTATCCAAGGGTTTCGGCTTTATCACCAAAGATGACGGAGAGGAAATATTTGTACATTTTCGCTCCATCCGGGGCGAGGGCCGGCGCAGCCTGCGCGATGGCCAGCGCGTATCTTTCGTGGTCGCCCAGAGCGACAAGGGACCCCAGGCAGAGGACGTGGAAGGCGCTGAGTGAACAGCCGGTTCAGTCCCGGGGCAGAATTTCCCGCCAGTAAAGCTGGATCATAAGGGCGCCCTGGTGCAGGGTTTGTTCCACATCCAGAGAATCATCCTCCAGCGCCATCTCCACGATGGCGTAACCCGTATCGATTGACAGGCGGGCCTGCATGCTCAGCAGTTCATCCAGGGGCCGGTCAAGCAATTCCGCCATCATGACCGCAAACTGGCTGGCAACGAGTCGGTGGGAGGTCAGGCGCAACTCCTGCAAAGGGCCTACCGCCCGCAACGACTGAATCACTTCCAGACCCCCGGTTTGCTCCCGGGTGACATCAAAGGTCAGCTTGAGCAACTCGTAGATATGACCCAACAACAGCTGTGGGCCGCCCTCCTCCCCCAGATACTGTTCAAACCACTGCTGGAAGACAACGTTCTGCCGATCCATAAGCACTGCGCCCAGGGCATTCAGGACAGCATATTTATTGGGAAAGTAGCGATACAATGCGGGCACGGTAATCCCCGCCCGCTCGGCAATAATATTGGTGGAGATGCGCTCCACCCCCACCTCTACCAACAACTCTGCCGCCGCCGCCAGAATAGCCTCATAGGTTCGTTTGGCGCGCGCCTGCACCGGCTTATTTTTTTCCAGCAGTTCGACCTGCTGCCTGGTAGCTACCATTTGCATCCCTTCTGAGTATCTTGTAGTAATTCCGTGTGCAGCTGCAGTGTCATCCTAACGTAGCCAACCGGTCTGTTCCAGTGCGATACCACACCCAGCAGGGCCGGCAGTGGAATCAGTACCTCAGCAGTGACACAATAGACCGCCCGGGCAACCACTCCGCCACCGCGAGATCAGCATGATAAAAACAAACTGTAACCGGTTTCATCGCCCCCGCAGCGACGTTTTCCTGGCAGCCGCGCTTATCACCTTGCTCGGCAGTGGCTACCTGGCGGCGGATGAAGCCTTTGAACGCACCGAACAGCGCGAGCCCTGCATCCAGTACAGTGCGACCAAACGCCCCATGTTCGGCGACCTGCACGTGCACACCAGCTACTCTTTCGACAGCTATGTTTCCAGCCAGCGCAACGACCCCCGGGCGGCCTACCGCTATGCCAAGGGTGAGGCGATCATCCTGTCCGACGCAGACGCCAACCAGACAGTCAGGGCGCAGATACAAAGGCCGCTGGATTTCGCCGCGGTTACGGATCACTCCGAGTTCCTGGGGCCGATCAATCTGTGTACCGGGGATTCCGCCACGCTGGCTTACTGGTTTCCCGCCTGTATCGCCACGCGCAGTGAATATTTCTACGTGCAGTTACTGGCGGCCAATTACTGGGTGTCGCTGGGGGTAACGGACACCGCCAGCCAGAAGGATGAGTCCCTGGTGTGCTCCCTTGGCGACTGTGATGCCGCCCACAAGCAAACCTGGCAGCGTATTCAGGCCGCGGCAGAAGAACACTACGACCGCAGCAGCGATTGCAGCTTCACCACCTTCAGCGCCTACGAGTACACCGACGCGCCGGACTTTGCCAACCTGCACCGCAATGTCATCTTCCGCAACGAGCGCGTGACCGACACCGCAATTTCCACCTACGACACCGGTTCCATGAATTATCCGGAATTGTGGCGACGCCTGCGAGAAGAGTGCATAGACGGCGATGCGGGCTGCGATGTCATGCCTATCCCGCACAACTCCAACCTCAGCCGCGGCCTGATGTTCCCCGACCCGCGCAATGAACGCGAAGCGCAGGACCGATTGTTCTTCGAGCCGCTGGTGGAACTGGTGCAGCACAAGGCAGCCAGTGAGTGTCGCTTCGACCGCTTGCTGGGCCGCGGTGTAGCCACCGAGGACGAACTGTGTGATTTCGAACAGGCCCTGTCAGACAACCTGTCCATGCTCGGCACAGTGTTTGGTGAAATGCAGACCGAAGAGGGCAAACCCGTATCGATTGACGACTTTGGTCGGCGCAATATGGTGCGCAATACACTCAAGGACGGCCTCGCACTTGAGCGACAAACCGGCACCAACCCGTTCAAGATGGGATTTATCGGCAGTACCGACACCCACAGTGCCACCGCCGGGGGCGCTGAAGAAGATAATTATGTAGGACACCTGGGCAGGCGCGACGCGGGCTACCGCAATGTGCAGGATCACTTCTTCGACAACCCGGGCGGGCTGGCGGTGGTGTGGGCCGAGGAAAATTCCCGGGACAGTATTTTCGCGGGCATGCGCCGGCGTGAGGCTTACGCTACCAGTGGCACGCGCCCCATCGTGCGTTTTTTCGCCGGAGCGGACCTGGCGCCAGAGTTGTGCAGCGACCCGCAAATGATAGAAAAAGCCTACGCCGGCGGTGTACCCATGGGTAGCGAGCTCAGTGCCACCGCCTCCTCCCCTGCCTTTCTGGTCAGCGCAATCAAGGATGCCGGCAGCCCCGGCCACCCGGGCGTGGACCTGCAGCGTATCCAGATTATCAAGGGCTGGCTGGACGACGCGGGCAATACACATGAACAGGTATTTGATGTGGCCGGCAGTGCCGACAACGGTGCCGGTGTCGACCCGCAAAGCTGCGCCCCCACCGGTAGCGGCCAGCAGAACCTCTGCACGGTGTGGCGCGACCCCGGCTACGATGCGACCCAACCCGCCTTTTACTATGTGCGGGTACTGGAGAACCCCTCCTGCCGCTGGAGTACGCGACACTGCCAGGCTGCGGGAGTGAATCCCTTCGCCAAAAATTGCTCCGCCCAGGCTGCCGCGAGAACCGCGGAGTTGCAGGATCGGGGAGCCATTGGCGAGATCTATGGCAATTGCTGCCTGGATCCGGCGCAGCAACCTTTTTATTCACCCACGCTACAGGAACGTGCGTGGACATCCCCGATCTGGGTCAATCCACAAAGCAACGGTAAGAAATCAAGTTGAGTACTATCAAACCACGAACCGAACATCGCTTCAGGGGTGTCACCATGCCCACCGGATCGCACCCGGCCATTCGCCGGGTCAAGCGCCAGGGCGTCTACCCCTCCATTCACGGCAACAAACTCTGGAAGTCCAGCTGCCTGCTGATCGACTACCTGAATAAAAACAGGCCGGAGCATTGCCGCACAGTTATCGATGTGGGCTGCGGCTGGGGTGTTTCCGGTATCTGGTGCGCCAAAACCCTGGGCTCACAAGTGACCTCGGTAGATGCCGACCCCGACGTTTTTCCGTTCCTGCAGGCCTCGGCGAGCCTGAACGGGGTGCAAACCACCCCCCTGGTGGCACGCTTTGAGAATTTAAGCACAAGGCAACTGGCGCAGTTCGATATGCTTATCGCAGCGGATGTCTGCTTTTGGGATGAACTGGTCAACCCGGTGTACAACATGGTCAACCGCGCGGTCAAAGCCGGAGTGAAGCACATACTCATAGCCGACCCGGAGCGCTCCACTTTTTTTGAAATGGCCGAGCGCTGTGTGGACAGGCACTGCGCCGATATAATTGACTGGAAAACCCGCTCCCCGATCAAGGCCAGTGGCGCCATTATGGTAATAGAGAACGCCTGAGCAGGTTCTGCTCAGTTGGTCAGTTGATCAATTGATCAATTGATAGTCACGCTGGACTTGCGATACCGGTTCAGCGACGCCACTTACCCAGCGGGGCCGAAAACGAATCTTAGCCAGCTTGCGCTTGAGGCGCGAAGCCAGGCCTTCGTTCGCGGGATCGGATACGCCGGCTTGCATATTACTGGCACGCCCTCTGGCAGACACATCGTAGCGCACGCTCACCACCACCGGCGGGTCGCCCTTCTGGGCGGGTCGAAACTGCCAGAACGCGCCGTTATCAGGCAGTTCCCTGGGCTGACCCAGCCACTGCTGTAGCAGGTCTGCCCGACTCTCTTGTGACAGCAATTGCACTACCTGCTGGTACTGCTCCCCGGCTCGACGATACTTGCCATGCCATTGATACCAGTCTCCAAGTTCCAGGTGCAGGCGAGCCAACTCCGTGCTCTGTGCGGTACCAACTGTGCGATCGATCAGTGCCTGTAGCAGGCCCGCACCCTGCGACAGGGCGCCGCGCTGGATTAGTTCCAGCCGCTTTTTGTCAAAATCCTTCTGCTCCCACTTCCCGGCAAGCACCGGGGTGGAAGGCGCCAGGCCTGTATTTTGAACAGTGGGGGCGAACCTGTCTTCCAGTAAATACAGGTTACGCATCTGGCTCAGTACCAGATCCCGATACCACTGCAAAGCCACCGACGGCTCCGCGGCCACCGCTTGCAACAACTCGTCATTTAGATGGTAGAGTGCCAGAATGCGTTGATTTTCATTCTCATCCAGCTCCAGGCGCACCACCTCGCGCTGCCACCGCAGATACGCCAGGGCCGCGCGCAGGCGCACCCCGGTATAGGGCGGCTGGCCGTTACCGTACAGGCGAAAATAGTAATTGTAGCGATCATCCAGTATTTCCATTTCGCCGCTTACCCGGTAGGCATCCAGCAGCTCACGCAAAATAGGCATCTGCCGCTCACTGTACAGCCCGTCGTTGACCCTAACCACATGCAGGGCGCGGCGGTATAGACGCAGGGCCTGTGCCATATCACCCCGCTGACGATAATGACGCCCCAGCCCGGCCAGGGGCTCGGCCAGTGCGTCGGCATAGGGTCCACCCTCATCCTCCAACTCATCCACCTGGCGCTGATACTGGCCCTCATCCTGCGCTGCCCCCGTGCCGGACTCGGGCTGACCCGGCACTGGCCCGCCGTCCGCCCAGCTTTCTCCCACCCGCACGAAAGCCCTGCCATAGGCATACTTACCCGCCCATACTGTCGGCGTTGCCAACAAGAGCGCCAACAGAAATAGCAGCGTGCAGGCGCAGCGCAATATGCGAAATTCAGGCCAACTATTTATCTTACTGACCATTATTCAACCACCCCTTCTGGCCTGTCCCGGCCAACAGTGATATAACGGCGCCCAGCCTGATTAGCAGGCCAGCACAACAGCAACATGCCACGGGCAGGCCTCCCCCGCAAGAACATCTGCGTAGAAATCGTCCGCCACAGCTTGCGTTACCAAGCACCGCTGGGAGCCACGCTGATTAAATAGCAAGATTAGGCTACCTTTAAACACAATAGACACGCCCTCGAGGGACCTGGAAAGATTATGAAACAGCTAGGAATAATTGACTCCGCCTTTATCAACCTGGAACAAACCAACACACCCCAGCATGTGGGGGGTTTGGGCATCTACGACCCGTCTACGGCGCCGGGAGGGTTTGTACGTTTCAAGGATGTTATCGCCGGATTTGAACGACGACTCAGTAGCCTGCCGCTGTTCCGCACACGTCTGGTGGAAGTTCCCGGCGGGCTGGATCGCCCCTACTGGGTGAAAGACGCCAATTTCGATGTGGAATTTCATCTGCGTCATATCGCCCTGCCCGAACCCGGTGATTGGCGGCAATTGTGCATACAGGTAGCCCGCCTGCACTCCCGCCCCCTGGATATGTCCCGCCCCCTGTGGGAGGCCTATATTATCGAGGGTCTGGATAACATCCCCCATTTACCCAGGGGCTCATTCGCGGTGTACACCAAGATGCATCACTCCCTGGTGGACGGTGCCGGTGGCTCCTCGTTTATGGCTGCGCTGCACGACCTGGTAGCCGACCCGGATCACGATGACGAGCCCGACGCCGAGCCGCGCCTGATAGATACCGACCCGTCGGTGGCTGAGCTACTGGGCAAAACATCCATCAATCGTGTCAAAAACGCCGTGCGACTGGTAAGGGGCACGGTGAGAACCACTCGGGATCTGGGCAAGTACGCACTGGGTATCATGCGCAATGAAATTCCCGCGCCGGACGTATCCGCACCAAAAACCGTTCTGAACAAATCCGTGGGACCACACCGCGTTTTTGATGCGGTGGAGTTCCCTCTGGCTAGTTTCAAGGAGATAAAAAATGCGGCCGGCGTGACTGTCAACGATGTCGCCCTGGGTGTTATCGGCGGTGCCCTGCAGCGCTACCTGGAGGCCAAGGGTGAAGCACCCGAGGAAGGCTCTCTGGCTGCGGCCCTGCCCCTCAACATGCGCACCCGCCGTGGCGTCACCGAGGACAATAATCAGGTGGGCTCGGTTTTTGCCTCACTGCACACGGGTATCAGCGACCCCATGGAGCGCCTGGCCGCCGTCAACCAATCCACCGGGGAGGCCAAGCGCAGCGGCGAGGCCAGCCCGATGGTAGATGCGATGATGCTGGCCGGGATACTTTCCCCGGCCGTTACCAAAGCCGCAGCTGGCTTCTGGGCTCGCAATGAATTGTCCCGGTTTATCCCGATGAACGTCTCCACCTGCATCTCCAATGTGGCGGGACCCGAGTTTCCCCTGTACTGCGCGGGTGCACGAATGGTGGATTACTATGGCCTGGGTGTACTGACCCCCGGCATGGGTATTTTCCATCTGGTATTCAGCTATTCCGGCAAGCTCACCCTGTCGGTGCTGGCAGACCGGGCCATCATGCCTGATCCGGAGTTCTATCACGATTGCCTGATGGCATCCTATGAAGAACTCTATGCTGCCGCTGTGCCCCAATCCAGCAGTGGCAAAAGAAAAGCGGTCGTGACAAAAACCAAACGCAAGACGGCGGTCAAGGCAAAAGCCACAACGGCGGCAAAAACCAGGGCAACGGCCAGGCGTAAAACCACAGCGAAGGCGAAAACCAAAGCTGCCAAAGCGCGACCCAGGGCCTCCCGCCGGGCAGCTGGCAAGGCGAAACCCAAACTGAAGGCCTAAGTGACTGCGTGCCACTGCTACCGTGAGCTTTATGTCGGATAAAAAAACTGCCCCTGGGGAAGGGGCAGGATAAGGACCTACGTGGGGCAAATAGAGAGCCCGCCATCCCTGGCAGGACATGAACTTTTACACGATCAGGTTGGGCGTCGCAGTGCCGCTGGGGCACCCTGAGTTGCATCAATTCAGGGCTGTGTTTCGAGTTGCAATGATTTTAATAAGCTCTATGATATATATCTAATATATTTAATTTATGCCTACCATGAATTGCATTTATATCTAAAGCCTATGGACACCCGAGAGCTCGCCAAAACAGACCTTAACTTATTGATTTCATTGCAGGTTTTATTGGAAGAAAAAAATGTCTCCAGGGCCGCCGAGAGGCTATTTATTACCCAGCCTGCCATGAGTAAGACCCTGTCCCGCCTGCGACTGCTGTTTGACGACTCATTGTTCACCCGCAGCAGCCACGGCATGCAGCCAACCCCCAGAGCGGAGGAACTGGCGGGCAGCCTGGAAGATATACTGGGGGATATTACCCAATTGGTTGCCTCGGCCAGTTTCGACCCCGGCACATTTACCGGCGAGATTACCCTGGCCCTGTCTGAAAATGTTGGTCTAACCCTACTTCCCAGGCTCGTACAAAGGCTGCAAACCCAGGCACCACAGTTGTGTATCCGGGTTGCCTCCAGAGTGAAGAACCAAATGGAAGACCTGGCCCTGGGCACACTTGATTTTGCCATTCATATTCAGCAGGCACATTACGACAAGGAGTTCAGGGTTCATCACTTATGGGGTGGCCCACTCGCCATATTGACGCGGTGTGACCACCCCCTCACCCGGGGCGACATCGGCTGGCAGCGACTGTCGGATTTCCCAATGATCCGGCAGTACGTCCCTAACCGGGAACACCTGGAGAGGCAGCTCGGCTCCGATGCGGTCACCGCCATAGAAGATCATGCCCGGGGCTCCCTGGAAATAGCCCACCTTCTCACCGCGCTGGAGGTGCTACGCCATACTGACTACTTTATGCTCGCGCCGGCTTATATCCTGCAAAACCAGGATGCTACACGCGGTATTACCGCCCTGCCCATCCCGCGGGCCGGCATTTTCACCATCAACTACGCATTGGTAGCTCACAACCGCACGGCCAGGTCCCCCGTGCACAACTGGTTGTGGGAGCAGATCACGTGTACCATCCGCGAAGTACGCTCCCACCAGCCCCACAAGATGCGTCAACGTGTCACTGCCGGCAGCGCCGACCTGAATAAATAGCGAAGCTACAAGGTATGAGTAAGAAAAAGCGGCGCGAGATTCCGCACTTTGACACCCCCATCATCGAAACGCACTGCCACCTGGATTACCTGGACGAGGAGCAGTTGGCGTCCACCCTGGATAAATCGGCTGAGGTGGGTATCGAGCGGATCATTACCATCGCCGTCTCCCCGGGAAATCTTGACAGGGTTTTGGCTCTCACCCGTCAGGCGCCAAATATCTGGGGAACCCAGGGCGTGCATCCCCACGAGGCCGATTCCTACAACCTGGAAGTCGACGCGATTATTCGCCGGCGCATGGCCGATGAGCGAATACTCGCGGTGGGTGAGATTGGCCTGGATTACTACTACGACCACGCGGATCGCGCAGTGCAGCGCGCGGCGTTCGAGCGACAGTTACAAGCCGCTGTGGATCTGGATATGCCCGTGGTCATCCACACCAGGGAGGCCGATGAAGACACGCGAGACATCCTGCAAAACTTCAGCGGCGCCCTCTCGCGCAAAGGCGTCATACACAGTTTCACCTCCGGTCTGGCTCTGGCCGAATACTGTCTGGCGGAGGGTTTTATGCTCGGCTTCAATGGCATTACAACATTCAACCAGGCGGACAACGTACGCGAGGTGGTTGCCGCCGCCCCGCTGCAACAGATCCTACTGGAAACGGATGCGCCCTACCTCACCCCCGTGCCCTACAGGGGCAAACCCAATGCGCCTTACTACCTGCCTTTCATAGCGGAAAAGGTGGCGGACGTTAAACAGGTAGACACAGAGGATCTGCTGCGGCAGGCATACCAGAACAGTCTGGCGCTTTTCTTCGAAGAGCAGTAGCCGAATGGCACTCAATTAAGGTTAACCTGTAGCAGCCCTCTCTGCGGGCGACCGGCAGCAGCGAAACGCATGCACTTTCGCGTCAAGGTAAGTACCATTCCCCTTTATATCAACTAGCAGGAAGTATCCCATGTTCGAATTCAGTGAAAAATCACAGGACCTGCAAGCCAGGCTTAGCGTTTTCATGGATGAACACATTTACCCCAATGAACATGTCTACGCCAAACAACTGGACTCGGCGAAGAGCCGCTATGCGCCCATCCCATTAATGGACGAGCTGAAGCAAATAGCCAGGGCTGACGGGCTGTGGAACCTGTTTGTGCCACCGGCCCATGCCAAGTTCAGTGAGTTCGGCGGGCTCAGTAACCTTGATTACGCACCGCTGGCGGAATTGATGGGACGCGTACTGTGGTGCCCGGAGGTGTTCAATTGCAATGCCCCCGATACCGGCAATATGGAAGTGCTGATGAAATACGGCACCACGGCCCAGCAAGAGCAATGGTTGACGCCCTTACTGCAGGGGGATATCCGCTCTTCCTACGCCATGACCGAACCCCAGGTGGCCTCCAGTGACGCCACCAACATTGAGTTGAGTATCGTCCGCGAGGGGCAGGACTGGGTACTGAACGGACGCAAGTGGTTTATTACCGGCGCCATGAACGAGCGCACCAAAATCTTTATTGTGATGGGCAAGTCTGATCCGGACAATGCCAACCGGCACATGCAGCAAACCCAGGTACTGGTACCCAAAGACACCCCCGGCGTAAAGTTGATCAGGCTGCTGACCACATTGGGCTATGACGACGCGCCCCTGG
>PVMK01119927.1_pt1 | contig 12311 bp, 6 predicted proteins | sample 1853481 | NCBI WGS metagenome assembly PVMK01 (sample SAMN08533507, study PRJNA380276) | Marine sediment metagenome, whole genome shotgun sequencing project. | reverse complement strand
TTTAGGACCAAATATGCTTACAATAATATTTTATTCTTTGTGGCAGGTGAAGTTATTAAAAGGGTGAGTGGAGTTACTTGGGAAGAATTTGTTAAAGAAAACGTACTAAAACCATTAAATATGGATAATACGTATACTTCGATAACTCAAATAACAGACTTTTCTAATGTTGCCACACCCCATTCTACAGAAAGTGGAAAACTTGAAACACTAAACCATCACTATTATAACGTAGAAAAGGTTAATGGTGCGGCATATTCTATATATTCAAATGTTGACGACCTTTGTAATTGGATGCTCCTTCATTTAAATGAAGGTAAATACGATGAAAATCTTGAGAATGAATTATTCTCAATGGATAATTATAGAAAAATGTGGAAGATACATACATCAATTGCTCCAGATACATCTAGTCGTTATAGTTCACACTTTTCAGGAGCTGGATTAGGTTGGTTTATAGAAGACAAAAAAGGGAAATTTGTCGTTGACCATGGCGGGTCAATGCCGGGCATGCGTTCTGCACCGAATCTTATACCAGACATTGAGTTTGGTGTTTTTATTTTAACAAATACATATACAGGTGGTTCAGCTCATAGAGCAATCATAAAAACGATTGTCGATTCGTATTTAGAAGCAGATGATTATGATTGGATAAATCATAATAAAGATAAAATGATAGAATCAAAAGCTGAAAGCGATTCAATTACTGCCGAAGTATGGCAATTTATTGAGTTAACTAAGACCGACAACATTAATCCTGAGGATTATATTGGTATATACGAAGATAATTGGTTTGGGAAAGCTGAAATATATATAAAAGATAAACAGTTATGTTTTAAATTTTTTCGTTCTCAAAAGTTTAATGGCCAAATGTCTTTTTATAAAGGCTCTGCATTCGCAATTAAATGGGAATATCAGTATATGTATCCTGATGCATTTGCAATATTTAGTTTAGATGAGGAAGGAAAAGCACAAAGTATCAAACTGAAAGGTATATCACCTCTGATTGATTTTAGTTATGATTTTCAAGATCTGTATTTAAAGCGAGTACATAATGAATAGGAGGTTTTACGAATGGGAAAAAAGGCACCTAATTGTCCCAAAAACGTGTTCCAAAACTAACGGTCTGATTTAGGTGTGCCAAAAACGGTGGTCTTTGGACTTTTCAATTTAAAAAATATCGAGAGGTAAGGTTAATTTTACGAAGACAATCTTTTGTGGAAATAGTTTACTCATAAAAAATACTTAAAACATCGTACTTTTTCCCCTTCTCTGTTTCGAACTCTTTTAATCCGCCTGGCAACATCATCTTACAATTTTTACCGGCAGTTGATAATACAGACACTTTCGTCAATGCCCCGTTTGCCCATTCAAAATCCAGCTCAAAACCACCACGTGCTTTAAGACCAGAAAATCTTCCTGATGACCATTCATCCGGCAACGCAGGTAAAAGTTCAATCTGTCCTTCATGGGATTGCATGAGCATTTCGGTAATTCCTGCAGCCACCCCAAATGAGCCATCCACTTGTAACGGTGTGTAACATTTTGAAAATAGAGATATGTAACATTGATCTTTCAGATATCCTTTATAGATATTGTACGCACGATTTCCATCATAAAGTCTCGCCCATAAAGCAACTTTCCATCCGCGTGACCAACCTGTTCCTCCATCCCCTCTTTGTTCTAATACTTTCTTTACCGGTTCAACAAGTTCGGGAGTTCGTTTTGCAGAAATAACGTTACCGGGATAAAGACCATAAAGATGAGAAAAGTGACGATGCTTATCTTCAAGTTGACCATAGTCTTCCGTCCATTCTTGCAATGTTCCATCTTTACCGACTAGAGAAGGAGCCAAGCGAGCTAAGGCCTTACTGACATTTTCCGAGAACGATTTATCTTTATCCAATATTTCAGAAGCAGAAATATAATAACTGAATAAATCCTTTAGAATCTGATTATCAATAGTTGAACCATATGTGATTGTCGTGAAATAATAAAAGCCAGGTACTTCATCATAGAAATATTCATAACCGGGACCATCAGGTGGGTTTTCCGGTGAATTTGATGGATTCGTCACCAACCATTTTCCATTCGGATGTTCTACCAAAAAATCCATGAAGAATTGGACAGAACCTTTGATGATCGGGTAAACTTCTTTTAAGTATTCTAAATCCTGGGTATAAAGATAATGCTCCCAAAGATGTGTGGTTAGCCATGCTCCACCGACCGTAAACGTCCCCCACGTCGGCCCATCCATTGGTGCAGCAGCGCGCCAAATATCTGTATTTTGATGAAATACCCAGCCTTTTGCGCCATAATGTTCTCGAGCAACATCAGTTCCTTGATCCGTGAGCTCAGTCACCATGGTTTGTAAAGGTTCAAAAAGCTCAGTGAGATTCCCTGATTCAGCAATCCAATAATTCATCTCCGTATTGATATTTGTCGTGTATTTTGAATCCCAACTCGGATTCATATCATTATTCCAAATACCCTGAAGATTTGCCGCTTCCGTTCCGGGTCTTGATGATGATATGAGTAGATATCGACCAAAATTATAAATCAAAGATGCCAAGATTGGATCAGCTGTCGTCTGTATACTTTCCATTCTTTTGTCAGTTGGTAAATAGGATGTTTCAGTTTTTGGAAGAGTCAGAGTAACACGGTCAAAAAAGTGTTTGTAATCCTTGATTGCATCCTTGATGATATCATCAACGTTTCTCGATTCAAGATGCTCAAGGTACGTTTCGACACGTTTTGTTTCATCCGCACTGACATCCTTATAATTCACAAAGTTTGTGGCTGCTACAAAATAAAGTGTTACTGCATCCGCATTTTTTATATGAATCTTATCGTCTTTGACTTCCATCGTACCACCTTCAGGAACGGCTCGGATTCTGGTGTCATATTTCAATTTACCTTCAATTCCTAAATAGTCAGCTGATCTACCTGTTATGCGTAATTGATCTTCTCCAAATTCATTCATTCTGAAATAATCTGTTCCATAGTTCGAATGTGCTACGTTTCGAACCCCTCTAAATTCAGCATCAAAAGATATGCTTGCGGCTTTATCTGCAGTCAATCGAATGACAATGGTTTGATCTGGTTCAGAAGCTAAAATTTCACGTTTATAATTTATACCAGCTTTAGAATATTTCACAGTTGCCACGCCGGTTTTTAAATCTAATGATCTTTGATAATTAAAAACCGTATCTTCATTTGGAAAGAAAAGATGAAGGTTCGCCAAGGATTGATATTTCTGTTGTTCAACAGGGTATCCCATCGTATAACGTCCAAATAATTTATGTGCTTTAATGGGTTCACCATCAAAAATAAGTTTTTGTATCTCAGCGAGTTTTTTATGACCGCCTTTTACTGTCGCTGAGTAAGGCCCTCCTGACCAACGGGTTTCTTCATTCAATTGAATTTGCTCTTCCTCGTATCTCCCAAAGACCATTGCACCAATTCGGCCATTACCCACTGGTATAGCATCTTCCCATTTTTTAGCCGGTTTATCATACCACATAAATGTCGAAGGATTAATAGATGTATCAACATTTTCAATGACACTAGAATTATTCAAATCAGGATGAGAATTATTGCAACCTATAAAAGTTATTAATAGAAATACAATCGTTCGTCTAAATAACATAGTATATACTCCTAATAAAAGATAAAAACCGTAGAATAGTATTAAGAGTGTAATTATGAGGAAATTAATTGTCAACACTAACTTAATGGTCAAATTACTCATTATGGACACGGATTCAATAGATACGGGGAGTGTTCTCTTGATACAGTAGCAGCGGACGTATAATCCGGCACAAATTTATTCCCCTATATAATAATAGAAAAGGGACACTATTTACAGTGCCCCTTTTTATTGGCAGCTTCCCTACAATATCCCTACATTATTCTGTAAGTGCCTGATATATAGTACACTTCGTTGGGCTCATAATCAAACTTATCCGTTTTATGTATTTAAATTACCCGTTGATAAACGATATGGTTTGTAATCGTATTTAGCATTAATTACTGTGAATTATAACTAATTTCTAGGGATCATGCACATTGTCGAGATGATAAATAGACATATATATGCAATGCGTATGTTAGGATATTTTTTATATAATATTTATAGTAGAACTTCATTAATTAATATAAAGGATTAAATATGGGGTAAAGTAGCAGTTTTAGGAGCAGGTTATGTAGTAAAACCAATGGTTGATTATTTTATTGATGTTTGTAAATATGAAGTTATTGTTGCAACGCGCACTGTTTCAAAAGCAGAGCAAGTAATTGCTGGAAGACAGCTTGGCACTTCAATTAGTTGGACAATTGATCAGGTTGATTCTTTAGAAAAAATAATCAAAGAAGTAGAAATTGTTATTGTTATGATACCGCGGTCCTGCCACTCAGTAGTAGCAAAATTATGTCTGAAACATAAAACCCCTATGATAACAACAGATTTTAAACATCCTGGAATTGCATGTTTTGATGAAGAAGCAAAAAAACAAGAGACACTTATCTTAACGGAACTTGGTGAAGATCCAGGACTCGACAACATGGGTTTAAAACAAATGATTGATGAAGTACATTCCAAGGGAGGCAAAATCACAAAAATTGATTCTTATGGAGCAGGAATTCCTTCATTTGAACATAATCGTAATCCCTGGGGTTATAAATTTTCATGGGACCCAAATGGACTTATGCGTTCAGCAGTATCACCGGCAACATATCAGATAGACGGAGAAGTAATTGAAGTACCGGCAAAATTTGAACATCATAAATTAGTGGACATTCATGGGATCGGGACATTTGAAACTTATCCAAGCAACGACAGTACGCGCTATTTAAAAGAGTTTGGATTGGATGATAATATTTCCATCTACAAAGGATTACTGCGGTATATCGGTTATTGTAACACAATGGTCAATCTCTTAAAAATAAAATTAATTGAAAATACCGAAGAAAAGAATTTTGAGAACACTACATATAGCCAATTTATTGCTGAACTTATTGGAGATTCAACGACGGAAGATATAAAAATGAAATTTGCGAAATCATTAAATATGGAGATTAATGATGATTTTGTTGAAAAATTAGATTGGCTTGGATTATTTGATAATGTCCAGATATGAATAAATCGAGGTACAGATTCAAACCTGCTTGTAGATTGAATGTTGAAAAGAATGACATATGAACCCCATGAAAAAGATATGATTATCGTCCACAACGAAATGATTGTTGAATTTTCTGACAGGAAAGAAACACGAATTTCCAGTATGCTGAACGAAGGTATTCCTTATGGTGATTCTGCTATGGCAAGCGCCGTTTCATTACCACCGGCTATTGCTGCAAAACTAATTTTAGAAGGGAAAATTATAAGAAAGGGAGTGTGTATGCCCATAACAAAAGAAATATACGAACCTATTTTGGCAGAAATGGAAACTTTGGGCTTTTCATTTAAAAAGGAAATAATTATGTTAGATGATAATAAGAACGTTCAATAACACACAATATAAACTTTGGGCGAAAAGTGGTAAATATGAAGGAATTAACTATAAATAAGCGGTTTAGTAAATTGAAAGATTTGTATTTCAAAATGCCCAACTTTTCATATTACTATCATTATGAAATAATATAATGAAGATGTTAGCATAGTCCTTTTTTTACAAACTATTTGTTAATCTCTAAATACTATGTTGTCGTGCAAGTTGCTATAGTGTCACACCGCAATGACATAATGGCAAACCACTAAAATTCTATACTCATAATTGTCGTGGTTTATAGAATGGCATGGTTAGTGCCTAATTATTATTGACTTATATATATTTATTTGAGGTAATAATTTTATGAATACACAACAACAAATGAATCCTGAACAGGGTATCAATGCCATTGAAAAATACGGTGTCAATCTTACGCAACTTGCTAAAGAGGGAAAAATTGACCCAGTAATCGGCAGGGAGGATGAAATACGCCGTATCATCCAAATTTTGTCGCGTCGTACAAAGAATAATCCTGTACTTATTGGTGAGCCCGGTACTGGTAAAACTACCGTAATTGAAGGTTTGGCAAAACGTATTGTTGAGGGTGATGTACCGGAAAACATTAAAAATAAGCAACTCGTTACACTTGATTTGAGTGCGATGATTGCCGGGGCGATGTTCCGTGGGCAGTTTGAGGAACGTCTCAAGAATTTTGTTAAGCAAGTCGTTGATGCAGATGGTGAAATAATCGTTTTTATTGATGAGCTGCACATGATAGTCGGTGCAGGTGGAGCGGAGGGGCAAATGGATGTATCTAATATGATAAAGCCGGAATTGGCGCGCGGACGGATGAAAGTTGTAGGTGCGACAACACTTGGGGAATATCAAAAATATATTGAAAAGGATGCTGCTTTGGAGCGTCGATTTCAACAAGTTTACATTGGTGAACCAAATATCGAAGACACTATCACAATTCTACGTGGAATTAAGGATAAGTATGATGTTCATCACGGTTTGCATATCCGTGACTCAGCTCTCATCGCTGCAGCGACACTTTCCGACCGATATATATCAGATCGATTTTTACCCGATAAAGCTGTGGATTTAATGGACGAAGCCGCTGCCAAAATTCGCATAGAAATGAACTCCGCACCTACGGAAATCGACGATGCGAAACGAAAATTGTTACAATTAGAAATTGAAAGCGAAGCGTTGAAAAAGGAAAAGGACAAACGTTCTAAAGGTCGATTGAACGAAGTAAAAACCGAAATTGATACTTTAAAAAAGAAATTAGCTGAATTGACTAATATCTGGGACAATGAGAAAGCGGTTGTTAGTGAAATTCAATCGTTAAAAGAAAAATTGGACGGATTGAACACGCAAGCGGAAACATCGCAGCGCGAAGGAGATTATCAGAGCGCAGCGCGAATACAATATGATGAAATCCCCAAACTTGAAAAAATCTTAGCAGAAAAAAACTCAGTTTTGGAGGATAGTAAATTTTTAAAATTAGAAGTAGGTGTGGAAGACATTGCGGACATAGTGTCCAAATGGACTGGGATCCCGGTTACCACGATGCTTTCCGGAGAAAAAGAAAAATTATTACACCTCGAGGATGAATTGCAAAATCGCGTAGTTGGACAGGACGAAGCCGTACAAAGCGTAGCTGATGTTATCCGTATGTCAAAATTAGGGGTTACTGATCAAAGTCGTCCGCTTGGTTCATTCTTGTTTATGGGGAATACCGGAGTGGGTAAAACCGAGCTAGGCAAAACACTTGCTGAAGTATTATTTGATGATGAAAACGCTATTGTTCGCATCGATATGAGTGAATATATGGAACAGCATTCAGTTTCAAAATTGATTGGTTCTCCCCCAGGATACATTGGTTATGACGAGGGTGGACAATTAACAGAGAAAATTCGCAGACGACCCTATTCAGTATTATTATTTGATGAAATTGAAAAAGCTCATCCTAATGTATTGAATATATTATTGCAAATACTGGATGATGGTAGATTAACAGATACCAAAGGACGGACAGTCAATTTTAAGAATACAATAATTATAATGACATCGAATATGGCTCGAAGTGATGTTAAAAAATACCTGCGCCCGGAATTTATAAATCGTATTGATGAGATTGTTACTTTCGATGATTTGAATGAGCAAGTAATCCGTGAAATTGTTGATATTCAATTGAATAAAGTATTTGAGAGATTAGCTGAACAGAATATCACTTTAGAAGTTGACCAAAATGTAAAAGATTACTTAGTGAAAAATGGTTATGTTCCTGAATACGGCGCTAGACCAATTAATCGTATAATCAAACGAGAGATTTTAGCAGGACTTTCAAAATATATTTTAGAACATCCTGAAGAGAATAAGTTGAAGGCGGTTATTGATGGTGGGAAGATTGTTATTAAGTAACACATTTGGATTTTTTATATGGAAGTTTATTGGAGGTAGCATGTTGAAGTTGCATTAAATCTATATTTACGATAAACTTCGCATAAACCATTTTTTGCGAACTATTTATATCAAAATCTATAGCGTCAAAGTAAAATAATACTGTATTATGAGTACAGATTCTATAGATATAAAGGGATTGTTCTTGACGGATGAGCAGCGGAGTGGGAATCCGTTGCTTATATTTTTACAATAATAGTGACAATAGAAAAGGGACACTATTAAAAGTGTCCCTTTTTGTTGGCAGTTTCCCTACATCATCCCTACATTATCCAGTAAGTGCCTGATATACAGTACACTTCGTTGGGCTCATAACCCAATATTAGATAATACTTAACTGTTATGATAAATTTTGCATAAGCGTTTTTTTACGAAATTCTGAGTGTTAATATCTAATATGGTAAAATGTTCAATCTGCAATAAACCTCATTCATATCTATTTATAAAATATTAAAATTGAAAGGAAAAAATCCTTACATTTCTGCTAATGTAAAATATATTTATATGTGTACTAAATGACATGTAGTCAACGCTATTTATTAATAAAATAGAATATGAGGTCTCTTAAGAGAACAATCAATTTAAGATCTGCAACTGGTATTGTAATTGCTAATATGATAGGAGGGGGGATATTCGTAACAGCAGGTATCATAGCGGGAAAATTACCTGGTCCTGTATGGGTTCTCAGTTTTTGGATAATAGGGGGAATAATAGCGTTATTGGGTGCATTATGTTATACTGAATTAGCTACCCGAATGCCAGAAGGAGGAGGGGAATATATTTATTTAGGTAAACTATTCCATCCAATTTTTGGGTTTTTAGCTGGCTGGACAAGTTTTATAGTTGGTTTTTCTGCTCCAATAGCGGGCTCTGCATTAGGTTTTTCAGAATATATTTTTTCAGGATTAAATATTGAAAATATATATTCTGAAGAATTAGTTCTTATCTTAAAAAAAGTACTAGCAGTTGTTATAGTATTACTTTTTACTATTCTGCATTATCGAGGAATAAAGACGGGGGTTTTTGTTCAAAATATTCTTGTGTTAATAAAAATTATAGTTATTATTGGTTTAGTTTTAGCTGGATTTATATTATATGAACAAAATTTTAGTTATTTGACAGGGGGTGTTGAAGTATCTTCAAATGATATTGCATTTGGAACTGCAATGATGTTAATTATGTTTTCTTATTCCGGATGGAATGCAGTTTCTTATATCGCAGGGGAAATAAAAAATCCCAGAAGAAATATTCCAATATCACTTATACTCGGAACACTAACAGTTGCAGCATTTTACATTATATTAAATTTACTTATTCTTGCCTCACTCCCGTTTAATGATATACAAGGTGATGTTACTGTTTTCGAAAAAGTATTCGTTAACATTTTTGGACAATTTACTGGCAATTTCCTAAGCATAATTATTGGACTTTTACTCGTTTCCTCAATAAGTGCATTTATACTGCTCGGACCTAGAGTTTATTATGCTATGGCTAAGGATCGGTTGTTTTTTAGATTTGCGTCAAAAATTCATCCCGTATTTGAAGTACCAAGTCGATCGATCGCGGTACAGGGTAGTATAGCTATAGTTTTTGTTATTTTTACATCCATTGAACAATTATTTGTTTATTTATATTATGCCTTGAATCTGTTTCCAATAATGGCAGTATTTGGGATTTTTGTTGCGCGGTTTAGAAAGATCGGTGACGATTCATCTGTGAATGTTATCGGGTATCCTTTAGTCCCAATTATTTTTCTAGTATTTTCAATCTATCTTGCAATCATCACGTTTATTGAAAGACCAATTGAATCTATAGCTGCAATTGCTACAATAATGCTTGGGATACCTTGCTATTATATTTTATCAAGAGTTATATCAAAGAACAATTAGGATTTATTTAAAATCGATAAAAACTATTTGTTGAATTCGTAAAAATGATTTTTTACGAAATATTAAATAATTAGTCACGTTTTGGACACGTTATTTTGTAAATGCTTATATAATTGATACATAGTTGGGTTGTATGCCCAACCGATCTAATTTAAGTCTCAATATTGAAAGTTGATAAACATGATTTGTTAGTTGTAGTATTTCATACTAATATATACGAATTATAGTGTTTTACGCTAAACTGAGTCCCAGGAAGTGGTCAATCTATAATAAAAAGTACACAGGTGAGTTGTGCTATGAGAAATGTAATTTATAATGGGGGCATTTAAAAAATACAATAATAGCTATGAGGAACTCAAAATGACAAAAAACAAATCAGAAGTCATAATGAGAGAATTACTCACTTTAGCAGGAATCAATATTAACGGAGAACAATCCTATGATATTGAAGTGCATAACGATGCATTTTTCACGAGGGTGATGAAAGATCAAGCACTTGGGTTGGGAGAAACTTATATAGATGGGTGGTGGGACTGTGAAGCAATTGACCAATTTATAGACAAAATTTTACGAGCAAAATTGGATAAGAAAGTCAAGGGTAGTTTAAAGTTCCAATGGCACGCTCTGCGTTCAAAATATTTTAATTTACAAAAAGGTAGTCGTTCTTATCATGTAGCCCACCAACATTACGATATTGGTAATGATCTTTTTACAGCTATGTTGGATAAACGGCTGAATTACAGTTGTGCCTACTGGAAGAAGGCAAAAAAATTAGATGAAGCACAGGAGCACAAACTTGAATTGATTTGTAAAAAGATAGGTTTGGAACCGGGGATGACTGTACTTGACTTGGGTTGTGGTTGGGGTTCTTTCGCCAAATATGCTGCAGAAAAATACAATGTTCATGTAACTGGTTTGAATATCTCAAGGAAACAAGTAGAACTTGGTAGAGAATTATGCAAAGGGTTACCTGTTGTACTAAAACTACAGGATTACAGGGAGGCCACTGGAAAATATGATCGAGTACTTTCCATAGGATTCGTGGAACATGTCGGTCATAAAAATTATCGCACCTATATGGAAGTAGTGAATCGCACATTGATGGACAAAGGGATTGCTTTTTTGCATACGATTGGAGACAATATCAGCACCACAACACTCAATGCCTGGACCCATAAATATATTTTCCCTAACAGTATGCTGCCTTCAATCAGCCAGATAGCTAAAGCAATGGAGGGATTATTAGTAATTGAAGATTGGCACAATTTTGGGGCAGATTACGATAAAACACTGATGGCTTGGTATCAAAATTTTAATAGTGCGTGGTCCAAATTAAAAGATAAATATGGTGACCGATTTTACCGAATGTGGCGTTTTTATTTACTTAGCAGTGCAGGGGGCTTTCGATCACGGAGTCAACAATTATGGCAAATTGTAATGACAAAAACAGGCAGAGAGCAACCAAACTGTAGAATTAACTAAATTCAACTGCAATGGAAAAAATAATTTCAACAGAAAAAATTCCTATTAAACTATGGTTGAAAAATATTGATACAGGAGCCTTAAGTCAGGCTTTTAATCTGGCAAACCATCCCAAGGCTTTTCATCATATTGCATTAATGCCGGATACTCATGTGGGTTTCGGTATGCCGATTGGCGGTGTTCTTGCTACTAAAGATGTCATAATTCCTAATGCTGTTGGCGTGGACATTGGGTGTGGCATTTGTGCCGTCCGTACAAGCATAGATGAAATTCCATTCGAAGTATTAAAAGGAATTATTAGCGTTGCCCGCAAATTAATTCCAGTGGGTTTTAAACACCACAATCACAAACAAAAAAGAGAATTAATGCCAGACCCAAGGAACTATACAAAAGATCAATTACCAATCGTTGAGCGGGAATTTAATTCTGCATTACACCAAATTGGGACATTAGGCGGAGGTAATCATTTTATAGAAATACAAAAAGGGGACGATGGATTCGTTTGGCTGATGGTTCATTCCGGAAGTAGGAATATTGGTTATAAAGTGGCCAATCATTATAACAAATTGGCAAAATCACTAAATGAGAAATGGAAGAGCAGTATACCGCGGAAATGGGATTTGGCTTATTTGCCCTTGGACGGTAAACATGGACAGATTTATAAGCACGAAATGCAGTTTTGCCTTGATTTTGCATTTGCAAGTCGAAAATTAATGATGGATAGAATAAAAGAAGCTATCAGTTATTATATAGATGACATAAGTTATGGAAGCATACTAAACATTGCGCATAATTATGCTTCTAAAGAGAAGCATTTTGGGAAACAAGTTATTGTTCATAGAAAAGGAGCAACCAAAGCAGATGAACATACAATAGGAATTGTTCCAGGTAGTCAAGGTGTGGAGAGTTATATTGTTAAAGGGAGGGGTAATGCTGAAAGTTTTAAATCCTGTTCTCATGGAGCAGGTCGACGATTAGGAAG
>PVMK01154787.1_pt1 | contig 12312 bp, 13 predicted proteins | sample 1853481 | NCBI WGS metagenome assembly PVMK01 (sample SAMN08533507, study PRJNA380276) | Marine sediment metagenome, whole genome shotgun sequencing project. | reverse complement strand
AATTTCCTCATTCGCAGAAAAAACTCTTTTTTTCGCTTATATGAAATTTAGTAAACCAATTAGGTTTACCTATATAACGGATTCCTGAAAAAAATATTGAGGGTATTGAAATTCTTAATTTCTGCTTTGTGCCAAAAGCGGACGTTCGATTTCATTCTGGAAAATTTATTTGCGCCAAAATTGAAAAGGCTTTTTTACAAATAGCGTCAAGGTAGGTTTAGAGAGTACCTTTATATACATCCCCTTCCGATTCTAATACTAGCCCTACCCCCTGGTTTCTAATCTCGATTCTATGAGGACGGTTTCCTCTCGTTTTCGCGTAGTGCGCTGAGCATTATTTGCGTCTTTTTTATCTTCGGTAGGGGTAACCTACCCCTAACGTGTTTTTCTTTAAGATACGTTCTTTAGCATCTGCAAGAATAAGTTCTTTACATTTTAAGGGGATTAGTGTCATTACTTTTATGCTTACGTTTAGAGATATTATTATAACATAAATATGACAATGGCATATTATCTACGCCGGCTGAGTTGACGCTGCATGGTTTGCTCGGCACGGTATTCTGCATCCAGTTCAGACAGTACGTTAGCTATGATAAAGTGGGCTTTGCCCTCGATTTGAAGTTTTCTTATCTCAGGATCAAGTGAGTCCAGCCATTTTTGTTCATCTATAATTCGATCAACCTTCTTTTGGCTGACATTTAATTCACTTGCAGTTCTATTTTTTGCTTTAGAAGGGGGGTGGTGCTTGGTACGTTTCGCTACAATTTCTTCGCTGTGCAAGGTAACCTGCTTCACGACTTCTCTTATTTCTTCATAAACGCGCTTCACGTCAGGTTTTGTTGGTAATGTTTTTTGTAACTGTCCTTTTAACCTAGTCATCCATATCGCAGGAATTTTCTTGTTGCCATTCAGTGCCAGTAATTCTTTAGCAAAAGAGTCTATAAGCTCAAACGCATTATTGTCGGTGTCCATGATTCCCTCCTAACCGGAAATTTCTGGTTCATAGATTCCACCACGCTGACAGCATGCCCTTCACCCAGGTGCAAGTAAAACTTTACTAATCTACCACATATTGTAGGACTTATGTAATTTTTCTACCAAATATTGTATATAGACACATATGGATAATAAGAAGGTAACAACTATACGTGGACAGGAGACCGAGGACAGGTAGATACTTTTCTGAATGTCCGCTTTACACTAAAAGCGAACAGTCACAAATTTTCATTCTGGAAAATTTTTTTCGCCAAAAATTAAAGTCGATGTAGGGGCATGTAGTATCTCTGCTACGAAGGATAGAGTTTTTCTAGACTAGGTAAACCCGCCTATTCCCCCTCGTTGGAAAAGAACACATGTTCTTCATCTTTGTTGAACGTCTGCTTTGTGCCAAAAGCGGACATTCATATTATTATTAAATTTTGTTCCTTTCACACAATCTAGTACTAAGATTGACACATCGCAGGTGATAGCAAATACTCTGTAAAGTGTTAGCTCTTGCTCGTTAAGGAAGCCTCTATGTTACTGGTAATGCAAACGGGCAATTTAGCATTAACGTATCTAACTAATGAAGTAGTGGGGATCGTTGCTTATGTATTATGATGAACTTTTTCATCAATTATCTATTTGGCTAGTCGGCATAATCGTTTTAATTATTTTACTTGCCGCACTAGAATTCGGGTACCGAGTTGGGCTTAGCCGGCGTGAATTATGGAAGGGAGCCGATTCCAGTAGCGGCCAATATATACTTACTTCAATGTTTGCTCTTCTTGGTTTAATCCTGGCTTTCACCTATGGAGCCGGAGTAAGCCGGTTCGATGCAATTAAGCAAGCAACCACCCTTGAAGCAAACGTAATTCGTATTGCGTTTTTACGTGCTAACGTGGTTACAGAACCGGGACGCACTGAGTTGAAACAGGCGTTACTCGATTACGCCCGTACACGTATAGTCAAGCAGCAAGAACGGATTACTCACAAGCAGTTTCAAGAAATTATTCAGAAATCTTTACAAGAGCAGTCAAAGTTGTGGCTCATCACAGAGAAGATTGTAAAGCAGAGTCAACCCGACTCCTTCGTGCCGCCCATGCTGCTTGAAGCGGTGAATCAAGTATTAACTGTACATACGACTCGGGTTACAGCGGGTACGGATAGGTTGCCCAGCGCTGTACTATTAATGCTACTTTTTATCGCAGCAGCATCATTATCAGTTGCTGGTTTTAGCGCGGGAGTTACAGGTCAGCTGAATCGATTGCGGATGACGACATTCGCCTTTGTTCTCGCGGGAGTATTGTTTATTATCTATGATTTCGATCATCCGCATATTGGTTTTATCCGTGTCGATCAGAACAATATATCCCTCATAATTAATGAAATGGAAGCGAATCTTGCACAGTGATGCGGTTTTATTCCTGTCATTAAATCCTGTACACAGAGAATCGTAATCTACTATATATTTCTCATAAAAGACCGTTCAACTTGCTTTTGTTATAGGAAATTTTTTTCGCCAAAATAGAAAGGGCTTTTTTACAAATAGCGTCCATATAGGTTTAGGTAGTACCTCTGATACGGAGGATGGAGTTTTTCTAGACTAGGTGTACCCTGCCCACCAACATTGAAAACTATTGTTGGTTAGCTGAGCGTCCGCTTTGTGCCAAAAGCGGACATTCACGAATTCTTAACTTTGGGATTTTAAATGCTTGTTGTAGAGAATTGCCACTATCATGTTTTTCTATAGTCTATAGACAGATAAGAATCTACTGAATACACTACTGTCGATTAGAAAAAAATGAGGGTAATGTTGATAACGAACTATATTTTAATTGACTTCGAAAATGTTCAACCAAAAGACCTCTCTGTTTTTGATGCCGAACATCTTAAGATTATTGTCTTTGTCGGAGCAAACCAGAAAAAAGTTCCGGTTGAATTGGCAAAAGCATTACAGCCCTTTGGTAGCAAAGCTGAATACATTCAGATTACAAGTAGCGGAGCTAACGCTCTTGATTTTCATATAGCATTCTATATCGGTTGGCTCGTAAAACAAGATTCGTCTGCACATTTTTATATTATCTCCAAAGACAAAGGATTCGATCCACTGATTAGACACCTCAAGGCTAAGGGAATACCTGTTACAAGATTACTAGGTGTCAGTAATCGCCCATTGATAAATCCTAAAAATAAGATAATGCCTGTTGCGCAACTACGTGATGACAACAATATCCCATTGGTGAAGTCTACAAATAAGAAGTCATCTTCGGAGAAAATCGAAATAATTATTGAAAACTTTCAGCAGCGTGGTTCGGCAAGGCCTCGAACCGTCAAGACACTTTCAAGCACCATTAATTCATTATTTCCAAAAAAATTGTCGGACAAAGAATTAACTATATTGATTAATGCACTAAAGAACAAAAAATTTCTTACAGTAAGCGACACAAATAAGGTCTCATATACTGTCCATAAATAATTTCCAATCCTTTTATAATGCAAGTATCAGCTACTACTAGAAGCCGCGTGCAGCTAGTCTGTAAAGCTGCCGTTTTTTGAGTGTCTGCTTTGTGCCAAAAGCGGACATTTAGTGCTGCAAATCTTTAGCTTCATGACCATAGTTAACCAACAGGAACAGGAGCATAATCTACCTGTCAACCGCACGCTGAGAGGAGTCTCGCCATGAAGAAGCAGCTCTACCTTACAATAGCTTTGGTCCTTGGTGCGACCTGCATCAACTCGATTGCCCAGGTTGAGACACCTACTCCGGTCATGCCAGCAAGCCTGCTCTGGTTCAGCCCTCCAAACAACCCATCTCTTCAAGGAGCCTGGGTACTCGGCGCGGAGCAGAATACAGGACCATACATCCTTCGTGTCAAGCTGGCCGCACGTGCCCGCATCCTTCCGCACACACATCCGGACGAACGCAACAGCACAGTGCTCTCCGGCACGCTGTATGTGGGTTTCGGCGAGACATTCGAAGAATCCAAGCTTGTAGCTATTCCTGCCGGAGGTCTGTATGTCGCACCTGCGAACATTCCGCACTACATCTGGGCCAAAGACGGTGAGGTCATGTATCAAGAGGCTGGCGTTGGCCCTACGGCTACCGTTCCAGCTAAGCGCTAGCTTTGTGGAGATGACGCCCAACCAACCCTTCCATTGAGCGGACAACAGCTAGAAAGCGGGCTAAATAACCATGCGCCTTAAATCACTTATTACGAAAAGCACAAAGGCTAATTACATTATTTTCTTCTGCCATAAGTTCGTTATAGTCGTCTAAATATTCCTTTCTCATAGCCTCTTTTTTTGTTGTCCTAACAGTTTCAGGACACCATCCATCGCTGTTATTAAGTCTAAAAAGATCGGGAGGGGTTTGTCAAAGATGAATAGCTGCTAATTAACGTCTGTTTTCGCCTTATCGTGGGTACTTAAGTACAAGTATTATCCTTAAGCTGTTACTTGGTTATCCGTTATATAGCTATTAACCAAAAACTCTGATTGGCTAGTAACTTAGTAGCCAATACCATAGAAATTTGGAGGTAAGATGAAACCCTATTTACTTTTATCTTGTTTGTTATTAGGTGCTTGTGCAGCTTCACCGCAGTGGGGCCCAGGCGGACACATCTACGGAGGTCAGGGTGGACACGTTTATGGGGGTCATCATGCTACAAAGCATTATGAAAAACATTATAAAAAACATTATAAAAAACATTATAAAAAGCATTATAAATGGAGAAGAGGGCATCCATTGGCACACGACGTGATTTACTACGATTTGTCCCCCAGAATGGTAAGACATTTGGGAAGGCCTCCAGCTGGACACCGATTTGTACGTGTTGCTCAGGACATTCTATTGATTGCAGTTGGAACAGGTATGGTGGTTGATGCAGTCTACGATTTAAACAATATGTAGTATTTGAATTTAGAGTGAATATAGTTTATGGAGAATAGAAAATGCTGTGGGCTTTTATATGGGCGCCAAAGAAGATCTACCACGGCTTTAGCCGCTTTCCATCTGGTAAAAAGTATGCTATTTTGCCGCATTTCATAAACAGGCGTTAGCCCACAGGAGAAAGCAATATGAATGATATTATGTCTATCAAGGGAAGTAAAATAACAGACGTTAAGCTGACCAAAGGCTTAAATGAAAAAAAAGATTCCTTCGACTGTTTACAGCTTATGCTGGATGATGGACGTAAGGTAGAATTTTCTTCTACAGACGTTGCACAGGATTCAACTTCCTGCCATTGGCACATCCACAGTGTGGATTACGCCATAACATGAAAACCCAGCTATTTGAAGATTCGAGAACCTGCCAAAATTAAAGTCGATGTAGGGGGAAGATCAGGCTCTTCTGTCTTTGATCGACTTATGGCTTGCCTTCGGCCTGCAACGCACGCTGAAGCCGTTCCTCTTCGTCTTTCGAGAGAGAGGTCTTGATGATCTTTCCACCAAATCCTTCCAACTCTTCAAGAACACGGTCCGCCGTCATCCTTCGTATGAGCACAAACAAGGCCGAGCAACAGGGCTCCACTTCATCGCTGAGGCTCTTGATGAAGTTGTCATCAATACCGTAGTCAGAAAGGTGACCTGTCAGGGCTCCAAAGCCGGCACCAGCTGTCCCGGCAATCATCCAGCCTAAGGGGCCTGCAAAAATAAGTCCGATCAGAGATCCCCAAAGCGCTCCGCGTATGGCGAGCATGTTGGAGATATTGATGCTTTGTTCCAGTTTGATTTTGCCGTCTTCTCCCCGTCTGACAATAACAGCATCTTCCAGGTCTATAAGGTACTCCTTCTCTAACTGACGCAATTTTGTCAGTGCGTTGGTAGCTCCGTTCTCATCGTGCTTAAAGATGACCGCAACTAAAGTACCCATTGATTTCTCCTTACTTTTTCCGGTTGTTGTTCTGATTTGTAGTGAGGTTGGCTAGTGGCAAAGTCGATGCAGGTGGTTTTGCGCAAGAATTGGCACAGACCTTTTCAGCTTGCTGTGTTAAGAAGACTAAGCGTTACTGGCAAACTTTACTATGTGGCCACGTACACAGTATACACAGTAATGTCACAAGCGAGTACGATGCACGCAGGCAGTAAGCTGTAGTGCAAAAACAAAATTTATCAATAGAAGAATGGAATAACAATTGATTTTCTCAATGTCCGTTTTGAATCGAAAGCGGAAATTCACAGATTTTACTTCTGGGAAATTTTTTTGCGCCAAAATAGAAAGGGCTTTTTTACAAATAGCGTCGAGGTAGGTTTAGGTAGTACCTCCGCTACGGAGGATGGAGTTTTTCCAGACTAGGTATACCCCGCCTATTTCCCCTTGTTGGAAAAAACGTATGTTCCTCTACTCGGCTGAATGTCTGCTTTGTGCCAAAAGCGGACATTCAGGTTCTGTTAATAGGGGTGTTAATAGAAACGATAAAGCCATCAAATATGGCTTGTATTTTATTGGTCTATTTTTCGTCAACGTGGCAAAAATATAAAATATAGAAGATAATTAAAACAATGAAACATGCAGAAATATTGAAGTTTTGGTTTGAAGAAATCGACTCCTGCCGCTGATTTTAGTGCGCCAGTTTTTCTAGTTTCTTGTTAGAAATCTCCAATTGTTTCGTCAATTCTTGTAGTTGCTCTTCGTATTTTTCTTGGAGCTGTTTCCGTTTTAGAACGCATCGAAGAACACGTTCCAGAATTCGAGTGTTGATTTCATCTTTTATCAGGTAATCTGACGCGCCTGCTCCAATCATCCTTTCGGGCATCGTCTCACTGGCAGTTCCGGTAATCGCAATTATTGTTATAAATTCACCTCCAATGCCGACAAGTTCTTGAAGCACTTCCAGCCCCTCTTTATCAGGAAGGTAATAATCAAGCAAAACACAGTCGAATGATTCCTGTTTGAATCGTTCGATACCTATGAGACCAGTTTCTGCCTCAACGATCTGAGAAACAAGATGTGTGTTTCTCAGATCTCTCTTAAGAGAAGCTCGATCCACTTTATCATCGTCAATGATTAGAATCTTCACAGTGAGATTCGTGGGGTTACTTTTAATTTTAGATTTCATTGAGTCGAGTTCATAGGGTTCTTTCATTTTATTCATTGGGGAGCTCCACAACTCTCAAATAGTGATGCAACATTTGCATTCCCTTAACAAATTCATCTCCGATGTCGGATTTGAAAATGTACCCGGCTACGTTGCAATCGTAGGCTTTGATCTTATCCTTTTCGTCTTTTGAAGTTGATAGTGCAAAAATTACAGTCTGCCTGAGACTTTTGTCGGCTCTTATTTCTTTCATGCAATCGATTCCATTCATACGAGGCATGTTAAGGTCCATGAGGACTATATAAGGAGAGGGAATCTCTCCAGATCGTAATTTCTCAAGTGCTTCAATCCCATCTTTGGCCACATAAATTGAATTGGTAGCGTTAGCTTGCTTAAGGGCACGCCGAATCGCCATAATGTCGACCTCATCATCTTCAACGATAAGAATACTTGCTTCACTTTCTATCATTTCGACCTCCAGCAGTTATTCCGCCCTCCAATCAAAAATGAAATTGGTGCCTCGTTTACCAGCTTGAGAGTCCACCCAGATCTTTCCACCCTGGCGTTCAATCAGTTTTTTGATAATTGCCAGGCCCATCCCACTTCCTTCTATTTCATCTCGGGGTTTGAGAGTTTTAAACATTTCAAAAATGCGTTCATGATATTCGGTAGCGATACCAGGGCCGTCGTCCCTTACGGAAAATCTATAGAACTTGCCGTTTTCTTTTGCTGAAATATCCAGATTAATTTCAGTGCGATCATGATGCTTGATGGCATTGCTGATAAGGTTGCGCAATACCAACTCCAAGGCACTCTTCTGTGTGGAAAATGTAGGCAGGGCGTTTATTCTTACTTTTAGATCCAGATGTTGATCTTCAAAGAGATAAACTATGTCATTAACCATCTTCTCGCTATCCACAAGCACAGCATTGTCCTTTTTCTGCCCAACTCTGGAATAAGCTAAGAGGTCGTCAAGGAGAGATTCTAATCGTGTAACTCTTCGACGCAAAAGATCCATGTTTTCCTTGGTTTCTCCTTCTAAGACTCCTTTTAAGTCTTCCTCTAACCACTTGGCCAAATTGTTAATTCCTCTCAGAGGAGCTTTAAGATCGTGACTGGCCACATATGCAAATTGTTCTAATTCTTGGTTAGAGTGTTCCAATTCAGAGGCCAAGATCTCTGCCCGTTTTTTTGCAGCCTCGGCATCTCGGGCGATAATTAGGGCTTCATCATGGGCGTCAGAAAGTTTTTTATTCAATATTTCTGCTTTTATTTTTGCCATTTCCTCTATTTTTCTTGTTTGCAGTTCATGTTTGTGTATCCGAACATAATCCAAAAGTAAGCCCGTGCAAGGTACCAAGTAAGCGATAATTTTTAAAAAGTGCGCAACGTTAAAGTGGCTATCGAAAAGTTCTGTAGAACCGAAAGCCATATGGATTTGGGTGGCCACCTGAGGAATGACACTAATCCATATAGAAGCGGAAAAAAGACTGGGGTTACGTTTGTGAAAGATTGGAAAGACCAAAAAGCCCGCAATTAGGAAAAGGGCCAAACTTATTAAATCCCAAGGACGGGTAATTGTATCGTTGGGAAACATGGTTTGAGGTAATTGGGCTTCTGTGGCGCAGTAATGAATAATGACCCAGGCTGCCACGCCAAAGGCTAAGCTAGTGACTAGGACAAGGCTTAATTCGGCTCCTCGTCCTATAGACTTGGGGTGCGCCATGACTATGCATACTCCTGCAATCATTATGGCGCTATTGAATGCCCGACAAATGGCCCAGGTAAAGGGGATAAGATCTGTATTGGGAGAGGTTGCGTCAATCAACCGGTCAGCTGCAAGCGTATGAAAAGCATCCATGGCTCCGGACATAAATAAGGCCATACCAATTATGGGGGTAACAGAGCTTCGTTTTATGGAAAAGTGGGTAAAAGACAACGCGACGGTGAAAAATGCCACAATAAAAGCAGAACACTCTAAAAGAGTATGTATGAAAGCTCCTGAGAGTTTATAGAAATGAGCATCTAAAATCGCACTCTCAGCCATTTCATTTACCTTGTCATACGGAAACGCTTTTGGGTGTGATGCAAAGTCGACTCCCACCTGTTGGAGAAGGAGGGGAGAGATACTTATGAAAACAGTAGCCCAAAGGAGAGCCCTGATTCCTACATCAATTTGACCGTGGTGCTTTATTTCGAAAGCTTCTCTGTACACTTCTTCCATATAGTTCACTTTTTGTTATGAAAATAATCTTCTAGTACATAGTGACGTACCAAAAAAATTTAATTGATACGATTAACTCAAGGTTCTTCCATTAACCAATCTCGGAAGGTCGTGAGCTCAGGCTTATCTGCATATGCTTCTGGGTATACCAGGTGAAAAGCTAATCCGAGTGGTAGGGCAAGATTAAACGGTTGCTCTAGTCGTCCGGCAGCAATGTCATTAGCGGCCAAACAACACCAACCCAACGCAACACCGGCACCGTCGATGGCGGCTTGAAGTGCGTGATCGGGTTGACTGAAATGAGGTCCTTGTGAGGGTCTACATGCTCGGCACCAGCGGATTTGAGCCACGAGGCCCAGTTCGGAGATGCGGGATCGAGTTTACTGAGGGAGTCATCATGTAGTAATACGTGATTAGATAAGTCTTCGAGGTTTTGCAGCGGCGCATAGGATCTTCCTTCGAGAGAACGCGGATTGCACATCGGAGTTACAGATTCTTCGAAGAGTTTGACGGCCTTAAGACCAGGATATTTTCCCCTCCCAAAAAGAATAGCTGCATCAAAGTCGCCACGCTGAAAATCAATCTTGCCAAAACTCGATGAGATTCGGACATTAATATCGGGATACAAGGCATTGAATTTGTAGAGCCAGGGGACGAGCAATTTGACTGTGAACATTGGATCTGCGCTGATCGTCAACGTATTTCTCGGGTCGCTTGCCAGCGCTCGCTCCATCGTTTTGTCTAATCGCAGAAAAACTTCCCGCAGTTCAGACATAAGAATCTTACCTCTTTCCTCCAGCAAAAGTTCGTGTGGCAAGCGTCGAAAAAGTGGCATGCTTAGATATTCTTCGAGCTTTTTTACCTGATGACTGACGGCCGCAGGGGTTACGTACAATTCTTCAGCCGCCTTGACGAAGCTAAGGTGCCGAGCTGATGCTTCAAAAGCTCGCAACGAGTTGAGTGGGTAAATACGCCTAGTCATAGTAGGGTTATTCTACCCGCACACAGTTCTTTAAGGCTTACTATTCGTATCTCTAGGGAGAGGAAATGTAATGCAATACACCACCGCACCGGCGTTCTCCTGTGATTATAGTGTTCATAAATATATGGTTAATCTAACATTAGATTCGATTACTTTGCAAAAATTCATTAAGTAGGAATGCAAAGTATCTAATAATTTAGCCTATGTGCCATATCTTTTGTATGCCTACGAATACTAAATATCGTTTGTAAAAAATCCATTGGGCTGATTAACTCGCTTCTAAAGGGTATTCCTCCTTACTTAAAATTATAAGAACAACATGAAACTGGAAGAAACCTAGAAATTTCTTATAAATTTCAAAAATAAATAAAGGGAGATTAATTTATTATGAGCTCACCACCTGTGACAAATCCTGCTGCTCCCGCACCTGCCGTCCCCCAACTTGTTGCAAATGCTGACCAGGTTCTTCCTCCGCAGATGTTGAAGGATATCGTTACTGATGCGGTAACTAAAGATAAGTTTACCAACGCCCGCATAATATTATCGGGCTTTCTTTGCACGCCCTTCTTAGCCTATGCAGTTGCCCTTTCAGTCTCATTGGTACTCGCCGGATGGTCTCTCGCTGCTGCCGGATTAATCTTTCCTGTTGGTTTTGTAATGATGGTGTTTCTGGGACTTGAGATGGCTACAGGGAGTTTTTCTGTCATGCCTATGGGGGTGTTTGCAGGTTTGGTCAAATGGTCCGGCCTAGCCCGTAATTGGATATTCACTCTCTTTGGAAATCTTTTGGGCGGGATTTTCTTTGCCTTTCTGCTTTGGTTTGCATTGACTAAAGGAGCGTCAATAGAGCCCGCAGGACTACTTGTTAAACTAGCAAAAATAGCTGAAGCAAAAGCCTCCTATGAAAATTTCGGTATCAATGGATGGTTCGCAGCCGTGGGCATGGGAGTTCTTTGTAACTGGCTAGTAAGTCTTGGCCCCATGTTTGCAAAAGCTTCTCGAAGTGTTCCAGGAAAGATAATGCTGATGTGGTTACCCATTGCTACATTCTTTGCCCTAGGTTTTGAACATGCAATTGTGAATATGTTTGTGTTTCCAATAGGCATACTTTCGGGCGCAGATGTCACGATAAGTCAGTGGTGGTGGTGGAATCAGATTCCGGTAACGCTTGGCAATATCCTTGGCGCTATGCTCTTCAACTCTGTCTTGTGGTACACCATTCATAAACCAAAAACTGCTTGAACGTATACCGAGGGTATAAAAGAGGTATTGAAAAAGTAAGCTAAGTGGCGTGTTTATTTTACGTCAATTCTTTGAGAGTAACTAGATAAACCAAAAAGGAGAAAATGTCATGGATAGCGAAGGAAAAAATAAAGTCGTTGAACAGTTACTAGCTGCAAAAACAGCTTCTGGTAAGACATTCACGCAGCTTGGTGAGGGGCTTAATCTATCGAATGTTTATGTGGGGCAGATATTTCGGCGTCAGGCACAGCTTAAACCGGGCAAGGTATCGCAATTGAAATCACTCGTATCCGGATTAAGCGATAAGTTACTAGCAGAAATGCAAAAACCACCCTTTCGTTCATACGATCCAGATGTTATTCAAGAACCTAATACATTCCGACTGGTTGAAGTTTGTATGCATTATGGCGAAACCATACTCGATATCATCCAGGAAGAATTCGGTGACGGAATCATGTCAGCCATTGACTATGTCATTACTGTTGAAAAGGTAAAGGGCAGCAAGGGCGAAGATCGCGTTAAGATAATTTGCAACGGCAAGTATCTTGCTCATATCGAACAACCACCCGCTCCTTAATGTTGTGGGTCTTGTAAACAAAGGAGCCAGTTACAACTCATTGTTTTATTTTAAATAATTTATAGGGATAATAAAGATGAGTAACTATAGAGTTTTGTTTCTGGTTTCTTTTCGTTCCTGCTTGGGGGTCATGCTTCTTTGTTTAACCCCCTTCGCTTTAGCTGGCACAACAGCTGACTCCTTTATTAAGGAAGCAGAAAATAAAGTAATGCAGGACACAAGTTCTCCAACATCTAAAATTACAACATTAGATCTAGAATCTTTATCT
>PVMK01155953.1_pt1 | contig 12316 bp, 6 predicted proteins | sample 1853481 | NCBI WGS metagenome assembly PVMK01 (sample SAMN08533507, study PRJNA380276) | Marine sediment metagenome, whole genome shotgun sequencing project. | reverse complement strand
GCGTTCTGGTCAACAAAGATACAAAAGTTATTTGTCAGGGCTTTACAGGTAGCCAGGGCACCTTTCATTCCGAACAGGCCATTGAATACGGCACCCAGATTGTTGGTGGTGTGACACCGGGTAAAGGTGGACAAGTGCACCTGGGTCGGCCGGTATTTAATACCGTTAACGAAGCAGTAGCAGAAACCGGCGCCGATGCAACGGTTATTTATGTACCGCCACCATTTGCTGCCGATGCCATTCTGGAAGCAGCAGATGCCGGTATCAAAGTCATTGTGGCTATTACCGAAGGCATTCCTGTACAGGATATGATCCGGGTTAAGGCCGTACTGGAAAACAAGCCGGATACCTGGCTGGTTGGTCCTAACTGCCCGGGTATTATTACCCCTGGTGAATGTAAGATCGGTATTATGCCTGGACGTATCCATAGCCCCGGAAAAGTGGGTGTGGTTTCCCGTTCCGGCACCTTGACCTATGAGGCCGTATACCAGACAACCCAGGAAGGTCTGGGCCAAACCACGGTTATTGGTATTGGCGGTGACCCGATCCAGGGTATGAATTTCATTGATTGCCTGCGCCTGTTCCAGGACGACGATAAGACTGAAGGTATTATCATGGTCGGTGAAATTGGTGGTTCTGCGGAAGAAGATGCTGCCGAATTCATTACCGAATACGTAACCAAGCCTGTTGTGGCCTACATTGCTGGTGTGACAGCGCCTCCTGGCAAACGCATGGGCCATGCCGGTGCGATTATTGCCGGCGGCAAAGGCACGGCAGAAGCCAAGTTTGAGGCATTGGAAGCGGCAGGTGTCACCACCGTTCGCTCCCCCGCCGATCTCGGCAATGCAATCAAGAAAATTCTGTAGCTGTCATCCCGGCGAAAGCCGGGATCCATTGTCTTGATATTCTTAGGCTCATGATCCGAATCACCTTGGCACAACAGGATTTCCCCGTAGGCGATATGGCCGGCAACCTGGCCCGTGCCCGTCAAAGCATTTCAACTGCACTTGATAAGGGCGCAGATCTTATCCTGTTCCCGGAAATGGCGATTAGCGGTTATCCGCCGGAAGACCTGTTGCTGCGTCCAGGGTTTATGCACCGATGTCATGATGTTCTGGATGAACTGGTTAGTGGTGTCCAGGGCATAGATGTCGTTATCGGGCACCCGTGGGCGGTGGGTACCGAAAGGTTTAATGCAGTTAGCTGGATACGTGATGGTGTGGTGCTTGGGCGTTATTTCAAGCAGGCACTGCCTAACTATGCCGTGTTTGATGAGCGTCGCTATTTTTCGGCTGGTACAGAGCCACTGGTTATAGAGATTAAAGGTAGTCGCGTAGGTGTTCTTATTTGTGAAGATACCTGGGTGCCGGGTCCCGCTTCAAGCGCAAAAGCTGCAGGTGCGGAGCTGTTGTTGGTACCAAATGCGTCTCCTTATCGTGACAACAAGCTGGCAACCCGCACAGCCATGTTCAGCGAGCGTTTTGAGGATTGTGGTTTGCCGATGGTGTACAGCAACCTGGTCGGTGGTCAGGATGAACTGGTCTTTGATGGCCGCTCCATGTTGATGGATGCCAGTGGTGGCCTAAGCATTCGCCCAAACCCGTGTGAAGAGGACTTGCCAATAGCTTGCTATGAGCCGGAATCGGGAGACCTGTGGTTTGAAGAATGTGAAGATAACGCCGGATCTGGTACTAAAGCAGCCCATGAGGGTGTAAGTATCACGGCCAATGCAGGCCTTGAGCATGAAGGCATCACTGCCAGTGCGATCCTGGAGGGTGAAGACATCACCGCCTGTATTTACACGGTACTGGTGCGTGGCTTAAAAGATTATATTCTCAAAAATGGCTTCACGGATGTAGTTCTCGGCTTATCTGGCGGCATCGATTCCGCCCTGACACTGGCCCTGGCGGTAGACGCGCTGGGTGCGGAGCATGTACATGCTGGCATGATGCCTTCCCGACATACTTCCGACCTGAGCCTGGAGCTGGCGCGCGAACAGGCAGATGAACTGGAGGTTGCTTACCGCGAAATCTCTATCGAGCCGTCCTTCGAAGCATTGCTCAATTCCCTGGAAGAATCGTTTGAAGGCTGTCAGGCCGATGTCACCGAGGAAAATCTCCAGGCTAGGGTGCGCGGTAATATGCTGATGGCTTTATCCAACAAATTTGGCTGGATGGTGCTGGCAACGGGCAACAAGAGCGAATTGGCAGTGGGTTACAGCACCATTTACGGTGATATGTGTGGTGGTTTCTCACCGATTAAAGATTGTCTTAAAACGCGGGTGTATGACCTGAGTGCCTACAGAAACACAATCTCACCCGCAATTCCGCAAGCCGTAATAGATCGTCCGCCCTCAGCCGAACTGGCCCCGGGACAATTGGATCAGGACAGCCTGCCGGAATACGATTTACTGGATCAGATTCTCTATCACTACATTGAGCAAGACTGGTCAATCGCCGACATCGTCGCTGCCGGTTTCGACGAAGCAGTGGTTCGCCGCATAGCAGCCATGGTCATCAGAAATGAATACAAACGGCGCCAGGGTGCACCAGGTGTACGAATCACATCAAAAGCATTCGGCCGCGACCGCCGTTACCCAATCACCGCCGCCTGGCACGAGGAAAGTATCAGGAAAACCTGACTAGATGAGTGTTTAGTCCTTAGTCCTTGCCGAAAGGCCACAACTTGCGGAAGAACCCATCGGTATCCCCCGTCACATACGGATGATCAGGATAATTCAGCACCAACACCCTCATAGTGTCTTCAGCGAGTTCCGGCAATCCCATTTCGGTATAACTGATATGCAAAATTTCCAGTGCATCGCCAAGCTCAGGTGAACCGGGATAGTTTTCAATCGCATACCGGGCCCGGCTGGCTGATGCCACATAGGCTTTGCGACGCAGGTAATAACGCGCAACATCCAGCTCATAGAAAGACAGGTTATTGCGCAGGAATACCATGCGCTGACGGGCATCCGGTGCATAGCGGCTGTCCGGGAAGCGCCGGATCAACTCATCAAAATCCCTGAAGGATTCCCTTGCAGCGGTCTGATCACGGTCACGCACACGCGATGGCATCATACGCTCCATGAAACCCACACGTTGTTCGTAGTTGGTCAAACCGCGGATGTAATAGGCATAGTCCACATTGGGGTGGCTGGGATAGGTCCTGATAAACCGGTCAGCGGTTGATAGCGCTGCCTCAGGCTGGCCACCCTTGTGGTAGGCGTAGGCAAGTTCCAGCTGTGCCTGCTCTGTATAACGACCGAACGGGAAGCGCGTGGATAGCTGCTGGTAGGACCAGATAGCACGCCCCCAGTTTTGAGACTCCAGGTAACCTTTGGCATCGTCATACATTTCAGACGCTTGCCGACCGTCATCAATACTCTTGTCTTTTTTGCACCCGGAAACCGTAACCAGCATGAGCGCGATTACGATGGAAATCACTAGTTTTGGAAAGATTGAAAACTTCAAAGAAGGCGAAGCTGAATGCATGTTTTGGCCTGGCGAAATACAGAAGGCGGAATGATAGCGAAAAAGACGGACTAAAACCATAGAATAGAGCCGTATAATAAAGCATGAATGTCTCATCGGACCGTTAATAATGCCAAAGCAAATCAGTCTTAATCAGCAAATCGCTGAAAATTCCGCCGGTTTACGACTGGATCAGGCCGCTGTTGGGTTGTTTCCGGATTACTCCCGGGGGCGATTGCAGCAGTGGATCAAGCAGGGCGAACTGACCATTGATGGTAAACGTGCCAAGCCCAGCGCGCGTGTAATGGGTGGCGAAGTCCTGCGCATTGAAGCTCAGCTGATTTCCGAAGGTGAGGTTGAGCCGCAGGATATACCGCTGGATATCCTTTTCTCGGATGAGCATTTGCTGGTGGTAAATAAACCTGTTGGCCTGGTGATCCATCCTGCTGCGGGCAACTGGGACGGGACATTGCAGAATGCCCTGTTAAATTACGATCCGGAACTGGATACATTGCCACGCTCAGGCATTGTTCATCGGTTGGATAAGGATACCAGCGGTGTCATGGTGATCGCGCGCAGCCTCAAGGCGCACGCAAGCCTGGTCAACCAGTTACAAACCCGCAGCATGAGCCGTATCTACGAGGCCGTCGTGAAGGGCGAGACACCACCTGCCGGTACCATTGAAGCTGCCATAGACCGTAATCCAAGAAATCGTAAAAAAATGGCGGTGGTGAAAAGTGGCAAACCGGCAATCAGCCATTTCAAACTGAAACAACGCTTACCCGGCACCAGCCATGTCGAAGTATCACTGGAATCGGGCAGAACCCACCAGATCCGCGTACACATGACACATATCGGCTATCCCATCGTCGGTGATCTGTTGTATGGCCGTGGACCGATTAAACAAAAAGGCCTGCCCGTTGCAGCCATCGAGGCCATTAATTCGTTCCCTCGCCAGGCATTACACGCTCAAACTTTGAAGCTGATTCACCCTGAAAGCGGAGAAGAATGTGAGTTTAGTGCGCCTCTGGCTGATGACATTGGCGGGTTGATTAAAACACTCAAACAAGCGATGGCTGATGGATGACATACTCGCAATCCGTCATGCTCACTCCCGTCATGCCGGACTTGATCCGGCATCCATTTTCGCCCTAAAGCAAAGTGGACCCCGGGTCGAGCCCGGGGAGACGGGTTTTGGCCCCACCGTCGTCATGCCGGACCTGATCCGGCATCCATCTTGCCCTTTTGAGATTATCCAGCCGGACTGGCCGGCACCTGCTAATGTCCGTGCCTTTACAACAACCCGCAACGGCGGCTTCAGTCAGGGTCAATGGGCTGAACTGAACCTGGGTAGTAACTGTGATGATGAACCAAACCATGTGAAACAAAACCGGGTATTGCTGCAAACCCTGTTGCCTTGTGAACCGCACTGGTTGAGACAGGTGCATGGCAATAGAGTGGTTGCCTGGGAAGACGGATTTGATTCGGGACTCGAGGCTGATGCAATTGTCAGCAATCAAACAGGGCAGGTTTGTGCAGTATTAACCGCAGATTGCCTGCCGGTTCTTTTTTGCAATAAGGCTGGTACAAAAGTCGCTGCTTCTCATGCAGGCTGGCGTGGACTGGCAGCGGGTGTTCTTGAAGCCACGGTTTCAGCTATGGTCAGCGATCCAGACGAATTGATGGCTTGGTTAGGGCCAACAATTGGCCCACAGGCTTTTGAGGTTGGCAGGGACGTTTACGATACATTTGTAAGTCTGGATACTGAAAATGCCAGTGCTTTCAAACCTCACGGTGACCGCTGGCTGGCCGATCTGTACGAATTGGCCAGGTTGGCACTTGCCCGGATCGGAATCGAACAGGTTTCAGGTGGACAACATTGTACCTGGTCAGAACCCGATAAGTTTTTCTCTTACCGGCGGGATGGAGTAACGGGCAGAATGGCCAGTGTTATCTGGCTCGCACCCCGTTGTGCCGGACCCTGATCCGGCGTCCAGTTTCCCCAGCCTGCAAATACCCGGGCAAATATCCCACAACAATCATGGCAGTTCCCCCAAAGACCCCGCGTCAATAATTAAGCAGACTTACCACTGAGTATATTAATGCCGGTTGGCTTCCAGCTACCGGTGAGGATTTAAAGGGGGATTTCCTATGTTTCAGTGGTTAATTAATAGTCGTGCCTGCATGCGGGCGTTTTGTTTAAGAGATGCTTTCCGATCTGACTTTATAAACAGCGTTTTGCTGATTTTGCTGGCATTTCAATATTCCGGCCTGGCAGTTGCCGGGTTTTCATCGCCCACCTGGACCGTTCCTATCCAAATTTCATCCGATGATGGATATGCATATCTGGATTGGGCATTGCCGGAAGGTGAAACAGCAGAGTTTTTCAAGATCACCGAAACTTTTAATGGGAAAGAATCAATTCATTATACCGAGACCACCGGCTTGCGCGCTTGGCGTGTAGAACCGGGTGAGTATGGTTTTGTATTGCAGGCTTGTGTGAAAAACAATACTGGTACTCCGGATTGCAGCAGTCCTTCTGACACCTTGAAACTGCAAGTGACCGAAGCCATCACTTCCAACTTGCTAACTGAAACAAACGTTGAAACCACGCAGGCTGAGGTACCAGCTAGTACAGATGGCGGCCCGGACCAATTACTGCCAGGTCATTGGCATAACCCCGCGAAAGACGGTCATGGCTGGAGTTTTTACTGGTCCAACCGACTTGCATTGCCACAAAACGACCCCTTATTTGGCAACAGCTATGACCTGGTGGGGATCTGGTATACCTATGAGGCAAAATCGGCTCTTGCTGAACCAGGTTGTCCTTCATGCCCGCCCGATACCAGTGCCTATCGCCCGGTCGTACTCAAATTAAAAGCGGTATCCACCGGTACTGATACATTTGGTGGCAGTTTGTACGTAAGCAGGAATGACGGTAGTGAAATTTGGGTAGGCAGCGCCGATATCGTTTTTGGTTCCAATAACGATAGTGCAACACTCTACTGGAGTGCAAATTTCAAAAAGGAAAGTTTGTCTGATACCGATTCACTGACTTTTTTACATGGTTCCGACCCGGCCGATACCACCAATATTTCACACTTTAGCGGCACCTGGCAGCGTAGCGGCGAAAATCGCTACCTTGTTGTAACTAACATTGGCGAGACTGCAGAAGTTATCACTGTTGTATTTCACGATGATGCCGGCGATCCAACCTGGATTCAGGAGGTTGTTAGTGGCACGCCTGCATCAAGCTCCACCAACTTTTGTCTTGCCTATCAGTACGAGGGTTATTCACCAAAATTGAATACGCCAGTGGGCTGGTCGAAGGACTGGTACATGTCGGGTTGTGATTCAGCAGTACCCGCAGATACGTCGAACCGTAATGGCCGACGTTATTTTTCCGGTTTGAACAGCGAATATGTCTGGGCGAATTTTACATTGCCGGGTACAGGTTTTGCATCGGGTTCAGTCAGTATCGGCACGAGTAGTTCGGCTCTTCTTCTTAAAAAAACGGCCAGTTTCCATGGTGTGTTTTATGACGATGCTTCGGGCACTTCCTGTGAACTGACCAGCGCTACGGCAACATGTGATGTGCAACTCAGCTGGTATACGGATGGCAACTATCCGGATGCTACGGTTTATGCCCATAATTATTCCACCAACAACTATTACAAAGTACTTACCTCATCCAAGCCGGAGATGGTCGATATCACCTACCAGCTTCCCGGCGAGGGTTTGTACAACTTTGAATTGCACATGGGTAACGGTCTGCAAACCACGCTGATGGCGAGATCACCATATTTCACAGTAACTGAAAACATTGCTAATTCTCCGCCTTCACTGACAAAGCCTGCGAACCAGGTTAACGACACCGGTGATGCTGTTGCGTTGTTATTAAATGCAGTAGACCCCGAAGGTGATGTACTCACATATAGCGCGAGCGGTCTGCCTTCCGGGCTGGCCGTTAATACGGCAACCGGTCGCATCAGCGGCACCCTGTCTGCCTCAGCCGGACAGTACCCGGTGACCGTCGCGGTACAGGATGATCATGGCAACAGTGATTCAAAGTCCTTTACCTGGACGGTTAACAATGTATTGCCTCCAGACGGTAACCCCGAGATGCCTCCGGCTCCCGCGTCATCACCCAGTATGACCGCCAGTAGCAGTTCCTCAAGGGTCGGAGCCACGGTTGGTGATTTCAGGGTAGATGAATCCGGTAGTGCAACTTACAGCATTCCCATTCTCACCGCACCGGCCAGCGGTGGTGTTGCCCCGCAAATTTCGCTGAACTATTCATCGCAGGCGGGCAATGGTGATGTCGGGGTTGGTTGGTCACTTGGTGGTGTTTCGGCCATTACACTTTGCCCGCAAACCATGGAACAGGATGGGATATCCGGATCAACAGGTATTGGTCTGGATGGCGAAGACCGTTTCTGTCTGGATGGTCAACGTCTGCTTGTTGACCCATCCAGTGGTGCTTATGGCAATAACGGCACCCGTTACCGCACTGAAATCGACACTTTCGCCCGCATTACATCTTATGGTTCAGCCGGCAACGGCCCGGCTTGGTTCAAAGTGGAGCGAAAGGATGGTTCGATAGTTGAGTACGGCAATAGCGCCGACTCGCGCATTGAGGCCCGTGGCAGTAATACGCCCGCAACTGTTTTTGTCTGGGCACAGAACCGCCTGGCAGACCGGTCTGGTAATTACATTCTTTACAGTTACCTTGAAAACAGTTCCGGCCCGGTTGCTTATGCACTACAGGCAATTGATTACACCGGAAATACCCGTACCGGCACCTCACCGAGCGCCCGCCTGACATTTACCTACAGCAATCGCAGCTCAGCTTCTGATCTTGCACACAGCTACTTTGCCGGTGTTCAGTTGGAACAGCGACACCTGCTGCAAAGCATCCGTTCGCAGGGACGTGTGCAGGCAGGCAGCCCTTTGGAAGAGCTACGATTTTATGCATTGGCCTATGAAGAAGACGGTATGGGACGAAATATACTGACAGCATTAACCGAGTGCCGCTCAGCCAGTCGCACTATTTGTTACCAGCCCACGCGGTTCGATTGGTTAAAGAGCGAATCAACCATAGATACAGCTTCCAGCTTGCTGGATGGACTGTTGCCAAAATCAACATTAAGCGGCTTGTTATTGGCGGATGTCAGCGGTGACGGCAGACCGGACCTGTTGTATACAAAAACCAAAAGCCGACGTCACTACCTGTACGTTAAGGAAGCCACAGCCAATACCGGCTTTAGTGAGTGGGCGGTAAATTACCAGTTACCCAAGAAATCTGATGGTACTCCACCCCGGGTATTCTCCATTGATATCAATTCTGATGGGCTTCAGGACGTGGTGTATAGCAAATATGCCAAGACTACCGATGACTATACATGGGTTGCACTGGTATCAAACGGCAGCGGGTTTTCTGCTGAAACAGTATTGAACTCCAACCACAGGTTCTTTCTTAAAGACCCGGATCTGGAGACCCGTTTTCGTATCATGGATTTCAATGGTGACGGGCTTAGCGATATTCTGCACGCGCATACCGACTCGTCGGGTAATACCTGGCATTTGACCATACTGCTTAATTCAACTGTTGCCGGTGGCAATCCGGCCCTGGCAGCACCGATTGAGCTGGATGTTGATAATACCGACCTGTTTCCCACCAGCATCCCTGGCGGAGCGCTGAGTAACCAGCCGCGTTATTTCGACTGGGAGCAGACACCCGCTGATAAAACCGACATCCCCGATGCACGGATATTTGATTTCAACGGTGATGGTGCCGTGGATTTGTTGCTGAAAGTCTGGCGCAAATACGAGGTATGTGTTGCAAACTGTGTGCTGTACGCTGCAGCGACTAATGGCAAGGGTGGCGGCGGTGGCGGAAATAATCCGGATCCTGTTTACGAGTATGAGTACATATCCTTTTGGGTATTGATGGCGTCCAACGGGCAAAATGCGTTCAGCCGGCACGCCGTTGTGGCCCTGGGAGAACAATGCACCGTTCCTGAGGTTTGCGATGCCCCTGAATACGTAAATCTGCCCAAAAGCAAATACGTCTGGCCCGTCGACATCAATGCGGACGGCCTTGCTGATCTAGCCTGGGGCGATGCGGGCAACAACTGGTATTTTCAGATTAATACCGGGAATGGCTATGCGTCCGCCCAACCGATTGGCCAGGTACCGGACGGTATCAACAAGCTGGTCAGGTTTGAGGATTGGAATGGCGATGGCTATCCCGACCTTATCTACCCGTCAGATAGCCTTAACGACAATGCGAAATGGATGTTGTATCAGAACCACTTTGGCAGAGCTTTCGCAGCATCCTTCAATACCCAGGTGCCGGCAGGCAATGTCGGAGGGGATCGCGATGTGGATAGTGTCCAGAATGATTCCAGTGTGTTTGCCGACTTCAATGGCGATGGCAAAACTGACCTGCTGTCGATAGACAATAACAAACGGGGAGAAATCCTGTCTGCGCGGATGCGCAAGGGCATGAATGTCAGCGGTAGCCGCCTGGTTGAGCCTGCCAATGTTATTACCGCGATCACCAACGGTCAGGGTTTGAGAACTGAAATCAGCTACAAGCCGTTGACGGACAGTACTGTGTACTCGCGCATGCACGATTCAGCTAACGCGGTATGGGGCAATGGCGCGGTGGTATATGACTTTATCGCTCCCGTTTACGTGGTGAGCCAGGCACTCAGCAGCGCACCCATTTACAACAATGCCTCCGCAATGAGCCAGGTCCAATATCATTATGTCGGTGCCAAGATACAGGCTGGCGGTCGGGGTTATCTTGGCTTCGGCGAGGTGATTTCATACGACCCCCAATCGCAGATTCGAACCAGCACGCGCTACCGGCAGGACTTTCCGTTTATTGGCATGCCGCTTGATACCACCCAGGTATCCAATGCAGCGGGTTCCAGGTTCGGCTCGGTTAGTAATACTGCCAGCAATGTGCCTAACAACTGGGGAAGCGTCAGTAGTTCGACGGCCTTCCCGCCATCAGTGAGTGGTACACGCCTGAGTTACGCCTTAAATCAATGGAAGTTCAAATCCACCGTTGGCGGTGCGTTATTTCCATATGTCTCCGATTCCATCGAGATTGGCTATACGCTCTCCGGCAGTTTCGACCGCAAGGTCATGACCGGTAATAACTATGATTCCTATGGCAACCTAAGCAGTTCGAGCGTATCTACCTACGCCACCAACGGGTCTACTGTTTTTGCCCGCAAGTCAGTGACCAATACCTACGCTGATAATGTCAGTAAGTGGTTCCTGGGTCGTCTGGCGACCAGCAAAGTAACCCACTCACGCGTCGGCAAGTTTTCGATAACTCGAAGCTCAGGTTTCGCATACGATTCAACCACCAGCATCCTGATCCAGGAGGTGATTGAACCCGGTAGCAGCGTTTACCGGGTCACGACAGATTATCAACTTGATACTTTTGGCAACCGCACACAAACCCGGGTAACGGGCATAAACACTGGTACGCGTACAGCAACGGTGAGGTATGACAACCTGGGCCGGTTTGTCATTGAAAGCAAAAATGCACTCAACCAGATAATGCAAGGTGTAAGTACCTGGGATGTGTTCGGTAATCCCTTAAGCATGTTGAATATTGATGGTGTGAAAACCACCAGTGCTGCGGATTTTATGGGAAGGCAATTTGCCAGTTATACCGAAACCGGTGTCTGGAGTAAGACCATTAATTACAACGGTTCCGGCAATGACTGCCCTGCAGGGACAGTTTTCCGGACGGTTACAACCAGCGGTGGGGCACCAACCCAGGTCAGTTGTTTTGATCTCCTTGGCCGCTCGTCCGGTACCGCTGTCAGGGGGCTAAGCGGTGCTTATTCCCGTATGGATACCTATTACGATTCGTCCGGTCGTGTAGCACGGGTATCAGAACCATACTTTGCGGGACAAACACGGTATTGGAATCTAACTGCCTATGATGATCTGGGACGAATTACCGCCGTGCTGAGTGCCGGTGGCGATGATATCACCCAGGATTACGATAACCAGGCAGTTAATACATGTACCGCGTCGGGCGCTCGCGTAACGCTCACCATCAACGGGCTCAATCAACAGCGCGTAGAGACAAAGAATGCACTTGGGGAAACCGAAGCTGTTTATGACCACCAGTGTGGTGTAGTCAGTTATGACTATGACACGGTCGGTAACCTCACGAAAGTGACCGGCGCGGATGGCGAAATAGTCACAATGACCTACGATCTTGTGGGTCGTAAGACCGCAATGAATGATCCGGATAAGGGATATTGGCGATATGCCTATAACTCCCTGGGTGAGATGCGTCGCCAGTTAGACAGCAAAAACCAGGCAATAGATTTCACTTATGACACATTGGGCAGGGTTACCAATCGTCGGGAACTCAAGAATGTTTCAAGCCTGTCAGATGCCGCCTTTACAACAGTCAACCGGGAAACGACCTCTTACAAAACAACCAGTCCTGGCAAAAGCCAAATTTCTTCCGTGACCTATCGCAGTGGTGAACTGGGTGCGGTATTGCACAAGAAAACGTTCATCTACGACAGTTTTGGCCGGTTGGATTTGACCTCTATCACGATCGGCTCAGAGCAGTTCGTGGAACAAACCACTTACGACCAGTACAGCCGGGTATTCCAGCAGTTCGATGCGTCAGGTGGTGACCGTGGCTTACGTTATATCTATTCGAATGGCTACGTCAGCAAGCTCAGGAGGCGCGCGAAGGCTCTCCGGAACGGTCTACCAGCACATCCAGGCGATGGATGCCCGCGGCAATGTAACCGCCATGCAGTTGGGCAATGGCGTTGACGCCTATGCTT
>PVMK01114646.1_pt1 | contig 12316 bp, 13 predicted proteins | sample 1853481 | NCBI WGS metagenome assembly PVMK01 (sample SAMN08533507, study PRJNA380276) | Marine sediment metagenome, whole genome shotgun sequencing project. | reverse complement strand
GGTCGAATTGGGAATACCCCAAAGTCGCGAGATATTCACCGGAAACTGGTTTCTCTCGCCATGAAGCCCTTCCACCGGAACCATACGTTGATGCGATTCATTTAAAATTGTCCGGTACCGGCGAGCGATGTCGGGAGGTTGAATCCATTGCTCCGGCGGCACAAAATAACGCCAATTGTGAAACCAGCCGAAACTGCCCAGATCCACCACTAATACGGTCAAAATCAACAATCTCCGCGCCAGGCTTCCGGGGTGGCTCCACCAAAAAACCAGTGCGCTGGTCGTCAGAGTCAATACCAATACCGGTATCCACAAGGCTGCGTTTTTCCAGGAAACTATATTAAGAGATTCCACATTCTTTGTGACCGCCTCCTGCTCCAGCGTGCTGGAAAAAATCCAAATCATGGCCAGACTCAGCCCAAAGATTCCCACGGCCCCCAGAATCACTCCCTTAATCTGTTTGGCGCTGATTTTCCGCCGTTGAACACAGTCTACCCCCAGTCCCGCCAACACACTCACCGCCAGAGATATCTCCAAAAAGTGGCGTAAGGGAGCGCGAAATTTGTTGAAACCCGGCAGATGAAACATCAATTGGCTCAAGGGCGTGTACTCTCCCAGTGCCAACACAAAAGCGATTAGAAAAGTGACCCCCCAAAATCGGACGTGGCGATTCGAGCGGGAACCCACGACAGCCAAACAGCCCAGCAATAAGGTTAATAGACCCAGATAACCCGGTAATTCCATGCCATTGCCACTGCCAAAATACTTGACGTCATACAAGGTGCCACCCCCGCCGAACAGGTAAGGAAACAGTAAGGTCAGTACTTCAGCGGGAGGAAGAGAAAAACGGACAAATTCAGAATAGGAAAGCTCCGCTCGGGCGCTCCATTCCGCCAGTTCCATCGTGGGCAACAGTTGAATCGCCACCAAACCAATTCCCATTAAAACCATCAAGCCGAATCGCCTGAAATAATCCCAGCGATGGGGTGCCGGAATCCAACCCACATAAATAACGTAGGCTCCTGCCACGACCAATCCAAAAAAAATAATTTGCGTGTGTCCGCCCAGAAAACTGCAGGCGATGGCAAGACTTCCAACCGCAGTCCAGCCCGCTGATGGTTTTTCCCGGATCTTTTCAATGACCCAAAAAATTAAGGGCAACCAGACTGCGGCATGAATCAAAGGCACTTGCCCCAATCGCCCAATCATGAATCCACTCATGCTGTAGCCAATGCCTGCGACCAACCCGGCCATTCGGGATTGTGTTACCGTCCAGACATAGCCAAACATAAAACAGGCGGACAGCACATACGCCGAAATCATGTAAGCGTTCCAACTGTTGGGGAACAATGAAAACAGAAATGCCAGGGGATACCAGGTTTGCGCCTGCGGGTCCGCCGCCACGGGGTAACCGGAAAACAGCAGATTCGTCCACAACGTTCTCGGAGAATAAAAATTGGGGAGGCTGTAGTTCAACCCATCGTTGGGAGCGAGCAGGTAGCCGGTGAAAATGATGGGAGAGAAAAAAAGAACGAATAAAACTGTAAAAAAAAGAAGAGGCCCTGCCTTTAACCAAATCGGAGACCTGAGTATCCGCATGATTCCGGTTTCGCTGTTTGGGATCGAATCATTCATAGGGGGAGTCTAAAGGATATGCTTCCAAATAAAAGGAATAAGACTTTGTCTTTTAATGGTAAAGGGGGTACCGGGACGCGTCAATTCAGAAAAAACGTACTCAATCCTGAAAGCTCTGTGGAAGTTAGGAGGGTAAAGTCAATCGGATTGTTTGTGGCTCAGAATCAGCTTGATGATCGTCTTCAGTTCGGTGAGGTCAAGGGGTTATCTCAGTTTTAAATGATCCGGAAAAGGAAACTTGGAGCATAACCATTAACAACTTATCATAATCCATCTCTTAATTTGTCATGGGTACCCTCGGTTTTGCGTTTGCCGTCTACTTCCTGAACGGAATCCAGGCGATCGTAAAGACTCTTCAAATGTTCCACGTATTCTTCTTTTCGAAGGTAGGCCTGATGACGCTCAAATATTCTACCTAAAAGAAAACCCACGCTTTCCATAACCTCTAACAATCTGGGATCGGGTTCCAACGCTTCCTCTGAAAAAAACTCCATCACTCCTGTCACTTTAGAGTCGATTAAAATTGTAAATGCAAATCCGGCACGAACCCCAATTTCCACCGCTTGACGGGCTCGAGGGAAGTTTTTGTCTTTCGACACATCAATGATCCAATCGGCTTTTCCACTGGCCAGTACCCGCCCGGGTAATCCCTCGCCAAAACGTAATGGAGTGGATTCAGTAATCTTTTGAAAAGACTCAAACTTTTTTGAATCTTCTAAATACCAAATTCCCGTGGGGTTTAAAATTTCTTTTTCATTGTCCATTAAATACAAATGGCCAACCGGCCAACCGGTTTCCAGACAAATAAGTCGCAGGGAATTTTTTATGTCATCTTTAATAGGTTGTTTCGTATTTACCAAAATGGCGATATCGCGGTTCAACTTTACAAAAGCGGTTTCTTTTTTTAGCATTTGGTATGCGATTTTAATCTCCTCTGATTCTTCCTGCTGTTCCACAGACTTGAGGAGCATCAGAGAAAAAACCGCTGTCAGCCAAACCATAAATATGGAAAGAACGCGATTGATCTCAACTATCCATAGTTGGGCCTCCGGCGCCGAAACGAAGACACCTACTATTGTTAAAATAGTTCCTCCGATAGCGGAAACCAGAATCAACGGCTTGTCTTTGCCAACCAGGCCGATTAAGACCAGGGCGCAATAAGCTTCTCCCACTGAAACACCCTGTGGTAGGAGCTCGTCCGCAATAAAAATCAATACGCCAAATATAACAGAAATTACCCTATAAAATATTCTGGGTTTCCCCCAGAGATTGTCATTTTTAGCTAACATAATATTTATAATCTCGATAAATAAAAGTGATTTTTAAAATTTCGGCACATACCTGGTTAAGTTTTAAACTACTATCAGCGGTTATGCCTGAACTCCATTTATTTTTAAATAAAGGGAAATATTCCCCTTGGAGATGCCATGAAATTCGATAAGTCATTCCTTAGCCCCATCTCGAAAACCCTCCCTGCTGTTTAACTGCTGTCGGGGGACATGCTTGCTCTTTACAATACAATATGAAGCGTGGACTGACTATCCAATTTTACCCCTTTAGGGGATCAATGGTGCGCTCAAGGTACATTTCGCCTACGTAATCAATGCCCATGCTCAAAGCCGCGCTAAAGTCTTCCACGATATTTTCTTCACCGATATTTTTAATCACGCTCAACTCGGTGAGTATGCGGCGAACGGCGGGATTCATCCCTTGAATAATGGTTTTGGTTCCATGTTTATGTGCCAGTTTCACCATATCTTCAAGAGCAAAGGCACCCGAGAGATCAATGATCGGCACGTAACGGAGTGATACAATCAGCACTTTGTAATGCACCAAACTATCAACTTGGCGATATATCACATCAGCAATCCCAAAAAACATAGGGCCCTCGGGTTCCAAGACCGCGATTTGATCTTTCAAATGTTTAGGCAAAAGTTCTTTAGTCGCCTCATCAAGATCCACGACTTTCGGCGCCCACATCTCGCTCATATCGCGCACGAACAGGAAGAAGGCGATAGCCAGGCCCACACCAACGGCTATCAGTAAATCTTCCCATACCGTTAATAAAAATACGGTCCAGAAGGTAATTTTCGAAGGAGTCGGCAAGCGATGCAAAAGCGGAAATACCCGGAAATCCAAAATATCGTATCCCTACCTTAAAGAGAATACCCGCTAGCGCGGCCATGGGAATATAGGCGGCTAGTGGCGCTAACCCGAGGACGAGGGCGAGTAAAACCAGGCCATGAACAACCGTTGCGGTGATGGTCTTCGCGCCGCATTGAATGTTCGCCACGCTTCGCATGGTTGCGGTAGCCGTGGTCAACCCACCCACCAAACCCTGCGGCCATGTTCGCCATCCCCTGACCCCAGATTTCCTGATCGCTGTTATGGCGCTCATCGCTCATTTGATCAATGACAACACAGGTCAGGAGAGAGTCATAAACCGCAAGCCCCGCTAAAGCGGCCGCCGGTCCGATCATGTCATAAATCTGAGAAACTTGGGGAAGGTAGATATCCGGAAGGCCGGTGGGTACTTCCGGGATATATTCAATGTCAAATCCAAAGATTTGTGCCACGGCAGTCCCTGCCGCCAGACCGATCAAAGGGCCGGGCAGCCAGACGACTTTCGTAATTTTCGGCCAGATAATAATGGTGCCAAGCGTTAGACATGAAATTAACACTGCCTGGAGATTGGCATGCATGATGGAAGAGGGAATGGCTATCAATGCCTCCCGGACCGAAGACAGGGTCGGGAGTCCAACAAAAGGGTTAAACTCAATGATCATGACAATCGCACCGATCCCGCACATGAACCCCGAAACGACGGAATATGGGGTGAGATGTATAAATTTCCCCACTCGCATGGCGGCCAGACCCAACATAATGACGCCGCTGAAAAAGACACATCCGAAAGCAAATCCGAGATCCGGTTGCCCGTTCGCCAGCATGTGATCGTGCATCACCACAGCAAGTTGAATGGTTTTAGGACCGGTCGGACCGCTCACTCCAACATTTGATCCACCAAACAAACCTCCTACGAGGCCTCCAGCAACCGCACCCCACATTCCCGTGATTGCACCCAATCCTGAGGCCACACCAAAGCCCAGAGCCAGGGGCAGCGCAATGAAGGCAACCGTGACCCCAGCCATCGAATCCTGGGCAAGATTTGTTCCCATGATTCGAATACGGGGCCAGGGATTAATTTCTTTTAAAAACTCTGATAGCTTCGAGGATTTCATTATGATGACGAATTTAAATTATGCGAACTACCATTGCAGACAGGTCGCGGATCAACTCTTTTTTAACCCACTCTTGTGGCGTGTGGTCGAGAATCGTTTTCAGTCCATCGTCTCTGCCGTCGCAAGAAACGAGCCCCTGCAACACGCGTGTAAAATGGTTTCCGCATTGTAGTGGTTTTGTTAAAGCAAAGGAATTCATTTATTTATTAAAATCATTTAGCATTTTTATGAGGGGCTCTGTAGGAATTTTCTGACACGCAGGCACTACCGTTACCATCATTCGGGTATATGGCAGCTCTGGGAGGGAAAAAAGTGGGCGGGAAAAGGTAAAATTTGAACTAATTCATACAATCAGGAAAGTAATGCACGGGAGAATTGCAGGATAACACTCAATAATTGATTTGCGGCATTGGGATGGTCACAACCGGAAAGGGGCCATTAGGCATCTTCAAAAAAATCTGCATAATAGCGGATCAAATCACTCAGAGTAATAATCCCCACGATTTTATTCTTCTCTTTTACGACTAAATGCCGGACTCCATTGGTTTTCATAATTTCGCGGGCTACAGACACGGATTGATCGAACTCAACGGTTATCAGGTCTGCTCTCATTATGCTCCGAACAGATGTGGTCTCAACATTGAGTCCCTTCGCTATACCTTCTCTCGATAGCCGTGTCTCGGAAATGATTCCAATATAATCTTGACCCCTCTTTTATCAACAACGCTCCTACGCCTTTTTCAGTCATTGCCTGACTGGCTTCTTGGAGGGTCGCCGCGACATCAATGGACGCGATATCAGCATGCATATATTCGTGAACTTTTGATTTTCCAGAATCTTCCGACATAGCATTAACCTCTATAAAGGAGATGCAGAATACTGTGTACCCAACGCTCTGGATACGCGGAGCAGTTTATAGGACTTTCGTTGGTTGGTCAAAATAATTTTTCATTGCCGCCGAAACACCGTTCAATCTGGTTCTGGAAAGCACGGCGCTAAGAAAAAAGCGCCCGGGACATTGAAATGTCCGGGCGCTGAAACTGGTGAGCAACGATTATTTGGAGAAGACCCGCTTGAAGTGATCCTGCATGGCGGTCCAGGCGCGTTCGTCCGCTTCTTTATTATATTCCAGCGCGGGAATATTGAACTTTTTACTGAACTCGTCGGCCTGAACATTGGTGTAGCTGTGCTTGACCCCTTCCAGGCTGACGTATTGGAAATCCTCCGTCGCGGCCGCCATCTCCTCTTTAAAGGTTGCCACCGTTTTGGGGTCCAGAAAACCATCGTCCGCACCATTAAGGACCAACACCGCCGCCTTCACTTGCCCCGGACCCACCGGAGGAGCGAGGGGAAGCGCACTGTGAAAAGCAACTACCGCATCCAAATCGGCCCCGCCACGCGCCATGCGCAGGGAAACCGCACCGCCGAAACAGAACCCGATCGCCGCGATGCGTTCCGGGTCGACCGTCGCATGAGCCTGCAACAATTTTTTCGCCGCGTTGAATTTTGCCTGGCTGCCCTCCCAATCCTTGAACGCCGCGTTCATGAACTCGCCGGCTTTTTTTGGATGGTCGGCCAGTTTGCCGTCGCCGTACATATCTAACGCCAGCGCCGTATAACCGAGTTCCGCCAGTTTCCGCGCCCGATCACGAGCGTGCTCGTTGTGGCCCCACCACTCGTGCACCACGAGGATTCCCGGACGCTTGCCCTTGATGGAATCGTCCCAGGCCAGAAAACCTTTTAAAGTAGTGCCGCCGGAGGAGTATTCGATCTCTTGCGTTTGAATACCCCCACTCGTCGGAACATCCGAATTGGTGCAGGCGGCTATACTGAATATAAGGAAAAAGGCAATAAGAGTTCTCATAACGAAGCTCCTTAGGTGAGTAAAAATTGGCCCATCAAAAATACTCCATTTCCCCATTCGGATCAATGGCAGTGGGTTGAATAAAAGCTAACGAGGAGAAGAGGCCATGGCCTCGGGAGAATTAATGAAATAGAGGGGAAAACCTGGCGTCCCCAGCGGGATTCGAACCCGCGTCGCCGGCGTGAAAGGCCGGTGTCCTGGACCAGGCTAGACGATGGGGACTGTGTGTGGTATTTGATGCAGAAAGAAATGGTGAGCCGCGAAGGATTCGAACCTTCGACCCACGCCTTAAAAGGGCGTTGCTCTACCAACTGAGCTAGCGGCCCGTGATGCACTCGCGTGAAACACGTGAAGCGTAAGAAATTATCAGACCCACCTTATCATGTCAATGGGTTTTATTTGGCTTGATTTTACCCCAACCCCCTCATAAAATGGCCTTTTAGCGCAAATTCACCTTCATCAAGGCCTGACGTGGAAAAATCGGAAAAAATCTGGATGGACGGGGCACTGGTCCCCTGGCACGAGGCGAATGTCCACGTCCTCACTCACACCCTGCATTACGGCTACGGCGTATTCGAGGGTATCCGCTGTTACCGCACTAAAAACGGTAAATCGGCCATTTTCCGCCTGACAGAACACGTCGACCGCCTGTTCAACTCTGCCAAAATACTGGGGATTGAGGTCCCCTTTTCGCCGCAGGACATCACCCAAGCCATCATCGAGGTCGTCCAAGTCAACAAGCTGGAGGAGTGCTATATCCGCCCGCTGATTTTTTTGGGCGACAACAAAATGGGCCTGAACCCGGAAGGCGTCAACGTCCGCGTCGCCATCGCCGCCTGGCCGTGGGGCACGTACCTGGGCGACGATGGGCTCAACAAGGGCATCCGCGTCCGCACCTCCTCGTTCACCCGGCACCACGTCAACATCAGCATGACCAAGGCCAAGGCCTGCGGCTATTACATCAACTCCATTTTTGCCAAAGCCGAAGCAGTTCGCGATGGTTATGACGAAGCGATTCTGCTCGATCCCAACGGCTACGTTTCCGAAGGATCGGGCGAGAATATATTCATCTTATATAAAAATACTCTGATGACACCGTCCCTGGCCAGCAGTTGCCTGGACGGCATCACCCGCGACGCGGTGTTCGGCATCTGCGAGGAGTTGAACATCCCATTGAAAGAGGAGACGCTGACCCGGGACGAACTGTACCTGGCCGACGAAATTTTCCTGACCGGCACCGCCGCCGAGATCACCCCGATCCGCGAGATCGACAACCGCGTCATCGGCAACGGCGCCAAAGGCGACACCACCGACCGCATCCAGAAAACCTTCTTCGACATCGTCGCCGGCAAATCCCCCAAATTCAAACACTGGCTCACCGAGATTTAACCGCCAGCGTTACGCTGGACCCAACTCCCCCTCCCGCCGACCCCTCTCTTTTTGCCTAAAAATGTATCAAAAATCCTGTGGAATACTTGATTTTTCGATGTTGAAATGATAGTTTTTTTATAGGCAGATAAATCTGCCAAAAATTTAAGCGATTCTTAAAGGGCTGGGTTCCCTTTTCTAACATAATCTGATCAATATTCTGGAGTTCTGAAGTATGCCTATTTATGAATACGAATGCGGAAAATGCGGGGGTGTCTTCGAGTTGATCCATGCGGTCAGCGCCGATCCTCCTAAAAAATGCGAAACCAAGGGTTGTAAAGGCAAGCCGAAACGGATGGTATCGGCAGGAGGGTTTATCCTGAAGGGCGACGGCTGGTACGCCAACGACTACCCTTCGGAATCCCGCAAAAAGGGATGGGAAAGCGAGAGCCAACAGGGCAAACCAGCGGCTCCCGCCGAGTCGAAATCGGAAGGCAGCCCGGCATCGGACAAGGCTCCGGCTCCCGCCGCCAAACCCGAATCCAAACCTGCGGCCAAAACCGGCAGTAAAAATCCATACACCGGCGGCAATTCAAAAACTTCCAAAAAGAATAAGGCATCCAAGTAAGCGGAGACCGGCATGACGATGAATGGCGACTCTCATTTTTCTGAACATATCTTTTCCTCTTTTGTTGACGGGATAATTCTGGTGTCTCCCAACGGCACCATCGAAAAGGCCAATCCCGCCATCGAGGAAATGTTTCGTTCGTCCATCGAGTCGTTAACGGACAAACCGTTAACAGAGCTTTTTCCCGAGCCCTCGGAAATCAATTCAAAAATCCGGGAAACGTTGACGCGCGGAATTTCGTTTCGCGATGTCCGTGGCCAGGGTTTCCGGAGAACCCGCCAATCGTCTTTCCCGGTCAGCGTCACCGTCTCGCCTTACATGAACAATGGAGTCCCGGCTCAGGGCGCGGTATTGCATGTGCGGGATATGAGTTTGTTTAAGGAGTTGGAGGAAAGCTCGAAGCGGATGGACGAATTATCCCACCTCGGCGCACTGTCCCTGGGCATGGCGCACGAAATTAAAAATCCTCTCGTAGCTATCAGCGGGTCGGCACAACTGTTGCGCAAACGTTTGCCGGATCAGCATCACAAGTTTTTGGACGTGGTGATCAAGGAGTCGGATCGCATCAACCGCATGATGGAGCGTATGCTGGATTTTGCCCGGCCCACGCAGTTGGAACTCAAACTGCTCAACATCCACCAGATCCTGGGGGAAATCCTGCTGTTGGAAAAAAAGAACGGGCGGGCGGATATCCGGTTCGTTCAGAATTACGACCCCAGCCTGCCGCAGGTGGAGGGAGATGAAGATCAATTAAAGCAGGTTTTCCTCAACCTGATACGCAACGCCCTGGAGGCCATGCCGGAAGGTGGAATGCTGGAACTCATGACCCGAATTCATTCCAATTACACGGTTAAAATGGACAAAAATCCCAATTCCCGGCAGGCCATTCTGGTGGAAATCAGGGATTCAGGCCCCGGCATCGGAACGGAGGAATTGAACAACATATTCACACCGTTTCACACCACCAAGAGCAAGGGAAGCGGGCTGGGCCTGCCGCTATCCTTGAAAATTGTCGAGAACCATAAAGGCAAAATGAATGTGCAATCGGAAATCGGGAAAGGCACGCGGGTTCAGGTGTTCCTACCCGTGGAACAAGGATAACCATGACCACTGAAAATAAAATTTTGATCGTCGATGACGAAGAAAGCATCCGCTGGGTCTTCGCGCAGGCGCTGGAAGAAAAACTGCTGATCGTCCATACCGCCGCCAGCGCCGAAGAAGCGCTGGAAAAAATAGCGGATCACAATTACCTGCTGGTCTTCACCGATATCTTCATGCCGGGGATGGGCGGCATGGACCTGTTGGATCACATCAAAAGCCAGCAACCGCAAACTCACGTGGTGGTCATGACCGCTCAGGACACCATGAACAACACTATTCTGGCCATGCGCAAGGGCGCGTACGACTACATCAGCAAGCCGTTCGATTTCAACGAAATTTATGAATTGATCGACAAGGTGACGGCAAGCTCCCAAGTGACTCCTCCTCAGGAGAAGGCATCCGTCAGCGGCACCGATTTTTCGATGGATGACATCGTCGGCAAAAGCAAAACCATGCAGGACATATTCAAAACCATCGGCAAGGCCGCCGTGACCCAGCTTCCCGTGTTGATCACCGGGGAAAGCGGCACCGGCAAGGAAATGGTGGCACGGGCACTTCACTTTTATTCTGACCGCGCCAAGCGTCCCTTCATTTTCATCAACTGTGCCGCTATTTCACGCGAACTGTTGGAGTCCGAACTGTTCGGCCACGAGAAAGGCGCCTTCACCGGAGCGGTGGAAGCCAAAAAAGGAAAATTTGAATTGGCGGACAACGGAACCGTCCTGCTCGATGAAATCGGCGATATGGAAATCGCCCTGCAAGCCAAGATTCTGCGAGTGCTCCAGAATAATGAATTTTACCGGGTGGGCGGTAAGGAACCTCTCCGGGTCGACGTGCGGGTGATCGCCGCCACCAACCAGAACCTTCCGGAACTCATGGAGCAGAAACGGTTCCGCGAAGATTTGTATCACCGGCTCAATGTCATCAATATTCATTTACCTCCGCTTCGGGAACGGGCAGAAGATATTCCTCTGCTGGCCAACTTTTTTCTGAAAAAGTTTTCAGTAGAACTGACACGAGGCCAGGTATTCCTGTCTCCTCATGTAGAACAGGTATTCAAAAGTTATCAATGGCCGGGCAACATCCGCGAACTGGAAAACGTGATCAAGCGCGGAATGGTGTTGGCATCGAGTGGCCCCCTGCTGTTGGAACACCTGCCGCTCAGCCTGCAGGCCGACCGGCCCGCACCGGAACCGGCAGACAGTACCTGGGACGCGGAAATGAATCCATTGGTGAAAAATTTCCTGAAGGATCGTTTTGATAGCGGGAAAGGTCAACTACACGACCTATTGATCGAAGCGGCGGAAAAACATTTGTTCGAGCAGTTGCTCGAGATAAACCGAGGCAACCAGGTCGCCACCGCCAAGGATCTTGGAATTAATCGAAACACGCTCAAGCGAAAAATCGATGCCATGAACATCGAACCGAAAAAAAAGAAAGAGAAACCTTCTTATTGACACTCTGAATCGATTCAGCCGGAGCCGATTTTGAAAACCCAGACCCTTCTCTCCCGTGCCAGTCCATTGGGTTCATCCCTGAACATTGTCAAACAAACGTTCCCGGCCCATCGAGGGAAACCGGTCCAGCGCGTTTCGTTTGTTTCCGGCCTGCACGGGGATGAGTTGGAAGGCCTGTACCTGTGCCACCGCCTGATTCAGGCTCTGCGCCACATCCAGGAGACACAACCGGAGGACTTCAAGGGTGAGGTCCATATTTATCCGGCGGCCAACCCGCCGGCACTGAACCACGGCACTCGCTTGTGGCCGTTTTATGGGTCCGACATGAACCGCATGATGGGTCCGCATTCCGGATCGTCCATACCTGTTCAAATGTCTCAGAAAATCTTCGAGGATTTAAAAGAAAGCTCCGACCTGGTGGTGGACATCCACGCTTCCAACCTTCACCTTAAGGAATTGCCGCAGATAAGAATTATTGAGGAGTTTTCTGAGGAACTGCTCCCTTTGGCCTTGCAGACCCATACCGATATCATCTGGATTCATCCGATGGCCGGCGTGTTCGAATCCACTCTCGGTTACAATCTGAATAAATTAAATGTCCCCACTCTCGTAATCGAAACCGGAACCTGTCTGCGTATTGAACCGGACTTTGTAGACCGCTTGTTCCATGGAATGATGCACCTGCTTCATCACCAGGGAGTGTTGGCGTCATTACCTTCCGACATCCCGTCGGTACCCACCCCGCAGGTGGTTTACCCGAGAGGGGTGGCCCAAGCCAGCGCGAAACACTCCGGCCTGTTTGTCAGCCGGATTGCGTTGGGACAACGGATGGGAGAAGACGAAATCATCGGCCAGGTTCTCGACCCGGTGAAAGGCGTGGTCCTGGAAGAAGTGACCGCACCGGGCAACGGTCTGCTGTTTACCCTGCGAGAACAACCCGCGGTCCATTCGGGAGCCCTGCTGGCCCGGGTAGCGTTGGACCGGGAACCCAAACCGTGAAAGAAGAAATACTCAATATCCCCAC
>PVMK01117293.1_pt1 | contig 12321 bp, 14 predicted proteins | sample 1853481 | NCBI WGS metagenome assembly PVMK01 (sample SAMN08533507, study PRJNA380276) | Marine sediment metagenome, whole genome shotgun sequencing project. | reverse complement strand
GTCTTGCGTGTCTGTAAAGCTGGGATGAGGATGCCACCGCTGCCGCCGTCGCCGCCACTGCCGCCGCTGCCGCCGTCGCCGCCGATGCCGCCGTCGCCGCCTGTGCCGCCGCCGCCAGTGCCGCCGTCACCGCCACCGTCAGTTCCGCAACCAGTCGCTGCCACCGCAACTGCCAACATCGTGGCAAACACGAACTGCGTAACAAAAGACTTGTTCATCCTCATCACCCGCTCACCCTATTCTGCACCCATAGTGGACGTGCGGAGTCTCTATACCTGTCTCTGCAGAAATCAAATGATTGCCGTTGAAAAGCGCTTTCAACAACATCGAATCTGCACTTCCAAACGCACGCAAAATCTGCGCGATTAAACCATTTATTCGCCTGATTCTTGCGTCGTCGGCGGAGATCATGGGGAAACCCTCTTCTCGCGCCGTGTGCTGCAAATACAGTACCAACTGTGCGTCTATTTCGTGACTGCCGCGTCAACGTCCACGCATGCGTCTAGCGCCTCGATACATGCACGGTCGATCAAGGTGCGCATGGTGTACATCTGCTCAGCGCCGAGGCCTTGCCCGATCAAGGTGGCTCCGTAGACGAAACCAAACAATGCCACCGCGGCTGGCGCAATCCACACAGCCCACGGCGGTTGGCCGAGCGTGTACTGAACGATGCCGTAGGTGAGTCCGCCAAGCGCGATGATCGCCAACATGATGTAGACCGCCATAAACATGGTCCATGCGTTCGGATGCGGGGAAAACCTGCCTCGAATCGCCGAGCCGTCCGGCTCATCTTCGGCTTCTAGATTGAGATAGGGTGACCAGAACGTTCGCTGTCTATCGCGCATTTGCACGACCGCATGTTTTCGGAACACCTGCCCGCGTAGTGACTCTCCGTCGTCTTGGAGCGCCGTCCGTAGACAATCGAGCCAGGTCTCCCGAGTGACCGGAAGCTGGAGCTCGAACCACGGTCGCATGCGTGGAGGCGCCACCTGAGAGAGGATACCGGACTCAAGCGCGGGACCCGACGCGAAAAAACTGCGCGTGGTTTCGCTGATCAGAGTGCGCGGTCGGCCTTGGCAGCGAAATAAAAATCGCTCTCGGTCAGCCCTTGGATCTTGTGGGTCCAGATCTCGACGGCGCACTTCCCCCAGGCGACGTGCAGGTCCGGGTGATGGTTCTGCTCCTCGGCGATGTCGCCCACACGATTGGCAAACGCGATCGCGTCCACGAAGTTCGTGAAGCTGTACGTCCGCTCGAGATGACCCTCGGTGTTGAGCGCCCAGCCCTCGTCGAGCTCGCGCAGCAACTCTTCGGCTCGCGGTCTCTCCATCGGAGGAACGCCACCTTTGCAAGGCACACAGGTTTGATCGGCAAGGCTCATGATCGCTCCTCCTCGGCATGGCTGAACATAGGGCTCTCGGGCGCGGGCGGCAGTTGCGAGGGCCGCATGAACGGGCGCTTCTGGATGGCCACTTGCCGATCGGGGAAGAAGTCCTCGAAGCTGAGCTTGGTGGTCGTGCGCAGCTGCTCCGCGACAAGCTCTGCCATGGTGGTGTCGAGGTGCATCCCCTGCTCGGCCAGGTCTCCGCGGAGACGATGGCAAAGCTGATCGATTCGCTGAAGCGCCGACAGATACGAGCCGCGCCAGATCTCGAGATAGGGCCGATGGTCCATCGGGTTGGTCGAAAGCAACCGCCGCAGCGTATTGGACGGAAGGAACGTGTACGAGCTGACCTCGGGGTGCTTGCGGAGCGTGCTGTTGCGCGTGCGCTCGAACCGCGTGAAGGAAATGGTCCGGATGTCTTGGTCGATGTTGTAGAGAACACCACGCCGGTGTGCAACGCCGGGCAACTTCGACACGTAGGGCACGAAGGGGTCCAAGGTGAAGATCAGCGTCGCGTTTCGGTTGATGGCCTCGACGAAGTTGGAGGTTCGGGTAATCGCGCCGTCTTCATAGTAACGGCCCTCGATCGGCACGGACGAGAAGGCGGGATTGACGCTGAGCGAGGCCTGGACGGCTTTGCTGATCGGCACGTGCTCGTAGCCTTCGGAGCCGAAGAGGACATGCGATCGGGCGTCCTGATCGGAGGCACCGATGAAAAGATCGAGCGGAAGCTTTCGGAAATCGTTGGTGCTGCCCGATATCTGGAAAGCTTCGCGCAGCATCACCTCGAATTCCGAGGAGTGAAACGGCGCTCCGACCAGGCTCGTGTACTCGAGGAACAGCTTCTCCGCGGTATCGCCACCACGGCCTCGCGCCATATCCCAGAGCGCGCGGAGGCCGGTCGTCAGGGCGCTTCTCATACGCCAGCGCATGTCCTCGTGATTGAAGTGCGCGAGCCGCAGAAGGCTAAATGACAACGGAGGAACGCGTCCGCCTGGCACCCCGGCAATGCTGGCCATGAGCTCGTCCGTCGTGTAGCCGACAGACAGTAGGCTCGTGACCACGGCGCCAGCGCTGATGCCAAACATCATGTCGAAGTCGTTTACGCCGCAGTTGGTGAGGCAATCGTCCAGGCACTTGAGGACGCCCATCTCGTAGTAGATGCCGGTGATGCCTCCACCGGAGGCGCAGATAGCGGTCTTGCCGATGCGGCGAGAGGCGGTGAGGTCGACCGCATAGCGAAGGACGCGCTCTGCAAAAGACTCGTCGCTAGACCACGCGGGCACGTTCTGCCGAAAGTCCTGCCGAAGAACGTGGCGGACGCCCACTGCGCCAAGCTCTATGATTAGGTCGTCGAGCCGGCTCGCATCTGGACCAGATATGAGCACCACGATGCGGTGGAAGCCGTAGCGCTGCTCGACATCTTCGGCGTGATCGAGCGCCTCGAGGAGCTGTCGAATTTCGGCCACTCGGTTTTCGAAATTCTCGCACCAGCGAAGGTCCACGAGCAGGAGGTTCACGTACGCGGATCGGAGCGTATCCGTCGCACCCAAAGTATCCCAGACCGGCATGAGCTCGACCTCGTGCCCGCGCGTGCGAAGCACGGGATAGATCTCAGACGGCACTCGCTCGGTGCTCGGCGCCGCGGCCATGTCGTTGACGAGCGCTTCGAAACACTGCAAGCCCGAGCCGACGTAAAGCACGCGCTTCCGTTTGCTGCCGGGCTCATACTGACAGGGAACATCGCGAGTCATGGGTGCAGAATCAGGTCCCTAGGGCCAAACGCTCAGAAGTACTTGATGCTGAGGTCGATGAGGATTTGCTTGAGCTTGTTGAAAGGCGCCGCCATCAGCTCGATCGCACTGAAAGGCAGCACCTGCTTGAAAATGCCCCGCGGATTCGAGAACGCTTCGAACCCGAAGAAGCCGTGCCCCTTGCCGATGCCGCTATTATTCGACCCGCCGAATGGAAGATTATGTTGGAAGAAGTGCACCGCGCTGTGATTGATGCACGTGCCGCCAGCGCGCGTGTTCTGAATGATGCGAGCGATGTTGCTCCGGCTCCGGCTGTAGATGTAGAGAGCCAGCGGTTTTTCCTTCGCGTTGATGGCCGCGATGGGCTCGTCCAACGACTTGTAGGTGTACACCGGCAGCACCGGCCCGAAAATCTCCTCCGTCATCACGTCTGAGCTGGGGTCGACATCGGTCAATACGGTGGGCTCGATGTAATCTTCGCTGCCTTCGGTGCGGCCACCATATGCAACTGTCGCGCCTTTCTGCTTGGCGTCCTCGATGTAACCAGAAAGCCGTTGGTAGTGCCGGTGGTTGACGATTCGTGCATAGGACTCGGACCGGCGCGCATCAAGACCATAAGACGACTCGATGTTCTCTTTGAATTTCTGAAGAAACTCGTCCTTCTTGCTCTCGTGCACGAAAACATAGTCGGGCGCGATGCAAATCTGACCGTTGTTGGTGAACTTAGCCCAAGCGATGCGGCGTGCCGCGGTGTCGACGTTAGCCGTCTCGTCGACGATGGTCGGTGATTTGCCGCCAAGCTCGAGCGTGACCGAGGCAAGATGCTTCGAGGCCGCTTCCATGACGACCTTGCCGATCGCAGGCGCGCCGGTGAAAAAGATGTGGTTGAAGGGAAGCGCCAACAACGCTGTAGAGGTCTCGATGCCACCTTCGAGCACCGCGACTTCGCTCTCGTCGAACACCTCTTCGATGATGCTCTTCATGACCGCCGAGGCATGCGGGGTATGCTCCGAGGGCTTGAGCATGACGCAGTTGCCCGCCGCGACTGCGCTCACGAGCGGACCAAAGGTCAGGTTGACCGGAAAGTTCCACGGCGAGATGATCAACGCAACGCCCTTGGGCTCGTAGTGAATGTGAGAGCTCGTCCCGAACAGTGCCAACGGGGTCTTGACTCGATGCGGACGCATCCACTTTGCAACGTGGCGGGCCGCGTGTTTGATCTCGCTCGTGACCGGGTAGATCTCCGTCAGATCGACCTCGCTCGGGTGTTTTCGAAAATCGGCATAAAGCGCGTCGCGAATGTCCTGCTTGCGCGACAGGATCGCTCTTTGGAGCCGCTTTAGCTTTTCCTTGCGCTCCCGAGCCGTGGTCTTCGCAACGGTGTACTGATGGGCTTGCTGGAGCTTGAAGATTCGCTCGATCTCTGTAGTGCTCGCGTCGATCCCCGGCACGAGTGCCGAGGCCTCAAGTGAGCCGTTCGTATGCGCCTCGGTGCCGATCTGAGCTGTGGACTGCGACATATTCCTAGCCTTCGAAAAAGAGGAGTGAAAGAGCATGGGTGGCCGAGGTTTGCCTTGTCAAGCGGTGACCTCTGCGACGATTTGCTCCGACACTTCCCAAAGCTTGGCGGCCAACTCTTCATCGCGACCGCGCGAGCTCGATTTCCCCACGTTGCAGTCCGAGAAGTGCTTCCCGGCCACTCCTTCGACGTTTGGATGCACAGCGACATACACCTGCGTCGCAGCGCCCTCGCCTACGCTCTTGAGAACGAGCGGACCCGCGATGGCAAGCGCGCCTCTCGCGATCGGATTCATGCTTCGCGTGAGGTTGGTGTGAATCACGCCTGGATGCAGGCTGTTCGCCGTCTTGCCAGTCCCCTCTAGCCGCTTCGCCAAGTGCTTGGCGAAAAGCAGGTTCCCCAGCTTGGACTGTCCGTAGTTTGCCCAAGCGCCGTACTCGCGCTCGCCCGTGAGATTGTCGAACTGGATGCCCTCTTTGGGGGCGCCGTTGTGGGCGTCGCTGCTCACGATCACGACGCGCCCCTTCTCGGCCAGGCTGCCGAGTAAGGATGTCACCAGAATGAAGTGGCCAATGTGATTGGTAAAGAACTGCAGCTCGTAGCCATACTTCTGATTGAGCGTGGGGAGCGCCATGATGCCCGCGTTACAGATGATCGCGTCCAACGGACGGCCGAGCCCGATGACCTGCGCAGCGCACGCCTGAACCGAAGCCGGTTCCGAGAGCTCGCAAGCAACGGGCGTCGTCTCACCGTCCACCTCATCGCAGGCCGCCTTCGCTTTTTCCACCGTGCGCGCCGCGGCAATGACATGAGCGCCGCGTTTTTGATTTTACGTGAAGCGTTTCCTTGCCGATGCCGGACTTGCATCCGGTCAGCACGATCGTGCGCCCGCTCAGGTCCAGCCCGTCAGTGACGGACTCCGCAGTTGTTCCGTAACCGAAGCCGCTCGGGCCTTTGCCTTTGAATATCGACAGCAGAGACATGACGTCCAACCTTTCTAGAAGTGGGGACTCCTCGTTTCTAGAGCCGGCAATGGGCCTGTACAAGCGCTGCCGTCATCTGCATCGTTTGTGTCTCACTTGTCGGGGCAGGTCGTGTTGCGGGGCACCGGCGTAATGGAGACGTAACCGTTGAAGAACGCCTCAATGTCATCTTGAGGGTCTTCACGTGTCGACTCACAGTCTTGATCGGCCAGGAGATTCGGGACGTAGTCGGGCAACGCGGTGCCGAGTGGCACCACGGCTCGACCCCGGATCGATCCTGTGTCGCAACTCGGGATGTTGATGCTGGTGATGTCCTCGACGGGGGCCTGCCCAGCGAGGAGCGCCGCGCGGTTGTCTTCGAGCCACCGGAGGACCTCCACCAAGCCGGAATCGTAGTCGATCGTTTCACCTTCGCCCTGTGATGACGCAAGCGCGGGAACGTCCGCACACGCCGCGGTCTTGGCCGCGCCGACGGTGCCGGAGATCTGCGATAGCGCTCCGCCACTACCCACATTGCCAACGTTCTGCCCCTCGTTGATACCGGATAGAACCACGTGCGGCGGTTCGTCGAGGTAGAGCTTCTCGAGCGCGTAGATGACCGAATCCGCGGGGAAGCCATCGACTGCTGTTGCGGGGTATCCGCTTGCGGTCGTGGTCATCGTGGCCTGAAGAGGCGGTGGCGTCGTGCTGTCGCCGCTGCCGCTCTGATTCACGGCCGGAGCAGAAACGATGAGCTCGTTGCGTGGATCGTCCTTCAACGCTTCGACGACCGCGTCGATGCCCGGCGCGCCTACGCCGTCATCGTTGGTGACGAGAATGCGAAGGACGCTGCCATTGGAGCCGCCGGAGCCGCTGTCGCAACCAAGCAACGCGACTGCTAGGCCAAGAGTAAGAAGGAGCACCGCCTGGAATCGATTTATCCGAATCATGCGGGCGATACTAGAAACAAGGTCCGCGACGCGCAAGGGGCTTGCCGAAGCGGAGTTCAGGCTGGAGTATCAGCACATGACTGAGCCGATCATCGATGCGTGGATCCAGCATCCAAGCGGGCCGTTCATTGGCCACGACATGTTTGCGTCCCTGCGACGCTGGATGAAGCTCGAGGTCATTCCCGAGAAAATCCCGATCGAGCTCACGCTGGCCGCACTCGATGCCGCGGGAGTGACGAGAGCGCTGACGTCTGCCTGGTGGGGTCCCGACGGACCCCTCATTACCAACGACGAAGTCGCCACCACGGTGAGGGCACAGCCTGATCGGTTCGTCGGCGTCGGCTCCGTGGACTTGTATCGCCCAATGGATGCGGTCCGCGAGCTTCGACGTTGCGTCAAGGAGCTCGGCCTCGTCGGCGTGCGCCAACTGCCGTGGCTCTGGGGCTGCCGCCGAACGATCGTCGTTATTACCCGATTTACGCGGAGTGCATCGAGCTAGAAGTTCCGTTTTGCTTACAGGTCGGACATGCGGGCCCGCTTCGGCCGAGCGACCCCGGTCGCCCGATTCCCTACCTCGACGAAGTCGCCTGTGAGTTTCCCGAGCTGCGCATCGTCGGCGGACACATCGGCTACCCCTGGACGGAAGAGATGATCTCGCTCGCCACGAAGTACGAGAACGTCTACATCGACACGTCCGCGTACACGCCCGAACGCTATCCCGAGGCGCTCGTCCGGTTCATGAAAGGCCCCGGCCGGCACAAAGTCTTGTTTGGCAGCAACTTCCCGATGATCCAGCCCGCAAAGTGTATGGCCCAGCTCGACGCACTTGGCCTGTCAGACGAAGGGCGAAGGCTCTTCCTCTACGAGAATGCCAAAAAGGTGTTCCGCCTCGATGCGTGACGAATTGGGGATTGCTAGCCGAAGCGGTCGCCTCTAAAACCGGGATATGCCCCTAGTTCGTGTCATCTCTTGGGTGTCGGGTCTGCTCGTCCTGCTGCTGATCGCGGGCATCGTCGCCGTGGAGCTCCGAACGCGAAGTGGTAGTCGCAACGCGGAAGAGCAGTTCGCCACGTATGAGCCTCCGCGCATCGGCGACTTCAACACGACCCAGACATTGTCGATCTTGCCCTTGGTCGACTGGCACACTTCGAGCCCGGAGCTCCGCGGCGAGATGGGGGTTTCGTACCTGATCGAAACCGACGAGCACCGAATCTTGTTCGACGTGGTCAGAATGCCCGGCAGGAGTCACCTTCCCCGCTCGAGCACAATATGAAAGCCTTGGGCGTCACGATCGACAGTATCGACACGGTGTTCATCTCCCACAACCACTTCGATCACGTCGGAGGGAGACAACGGCAGAAAGATCGCACCTTCTCGATCGGGCTCGAGCAGGTGCCCCTTCCCGACGTGCGGCGTTCGTCCCGATCCCGATGACCTACCCTGGCTTGAGTCCCGTCCATTCGGCCGAGCCTACGCGGATCGGCAACGGCGTAGCGTCCACCGGCACGATTCCGCGACAGCTCGTGTTTGGATGGATCGATGAGCAGGCGCTGGTGGTCCATGTGGCAGAGCGGGGAACCATCCTCATCGTGGGTTGTGGTCACCAAACGATCGCCAAGTTGCTCGAACGCTACGACCAAGTATTCGGCGAGCCGCTGTACGGGATCGTGGGAGGCCTCCATTTCCCGGTGCCCGAAGGGCGGCTGAAGGTGCTCGGCCTGAACGGGCAGCGCATTCTTGCGTCGGGCAAGGGAATGTTTGCGCCGATTACAATGGAGGACGTGAAAGCCGATCTGGCCGAGCTCGAGGCGCGAAATCTCGGACTGATCGGGGTGGGGGGTCACGATAGCAGCGACGAGGTCATCGCCATGTTCAGCGAGGCCTTCGACGGTGCATATCGACACATTAGGGTGGGCGATCGCATCGTGATCGGGCCGCCAGAGTGAGTTGCGTGGCCGTCGTTGCCCAGGCGGCCAGGTCACGCTAGAACCCGTGGTGAATTCATGACTAACAAAGCAAAACTCGAATACGACGACAAGACCTACGAGATGTCAGATCGTCGAAGGCACCTTTGCCGAACGCGCAATCGACATTCGCGGCCTGCGCAAAGACACCGGCCTCATCACCCTCGACTCCGGTTACATGAACACTGGGGCGACCACGAGCCAGATCACCTACATCAGCGGCGAAGAGGGCATCCTTCTCTACCGCGGATACCCGATCGAACAACTGGCCGAAAAGTCGTCGTTCGTGGAGACGAGCTACTTGCTCATCTACGGAGAGCTTCCCACGGAGACGCAGCTCGACGAGTTTTCGAGACTGCTCACGTACCACAGCATGCTGCACGAAGACATGCGCCACTTCTTCGATGGGTTCCCTTCGAACGCCCATCCGATGGCCGTTTTGTCTTCGATGGTGACCGCGCTCTCCGCGTACTATCCGGACAGCATCGAGCCAGACTCACACAATCAGCGGCACATCGCGCGCCTGCTTTCGAAGCTCCGGACGATCGCCGCGTTCAGCTATCAGAAGAGACTGGGCCGGCCGCTCGCCTACCCGCGGAACGATCTCGACTACTGCGGGAACTTCCTACACATGATGTTCTCGCATCCGGCGGAGCCACGCTATGAGCCCGATCCGGAGCTCGTGGAAGCACTGAACGTGCTGTTCATTTTGCACGCGGATCACGAGCAGAACTGCTCCACATCCACGGTGAGGCTCGTCGGTTCGAGCCAGGCAAACCTATATGCCGCAATCAGCGCTGGCGTTTCCGCGCTCTGGGGGCCGCTGCATGGTGGTGCGAACCAGGCCGTCATCGATATGCTCACGGAGATTCGCAACGAGGGTGGTGATTGCAGCGGGTTCATGCGCCAAGTGAAGAACCGTGAGCGTAAGCTGATGGGCTTCGGCCACCGCGTCTACAAGAACTTCGATCCCCGCGCGATGATTCTCAAGAAGTACGCCGACCGGTTGCTGAGCCATCTCAAGATCGACGACGAGCTCTTCGACATCGCGCGAGAGCTCGAACAGGTCGCGCTGTCCGACGAGTTCTTCATCGAGCGAAAGCTCTACCCAAACGTCGACTTCTACAGCGGCATCATCTACCGCGCGATGGGCATCCCCACCGAGATGTTCACGGTGCTCTTTGCTCTAGGCCGCATCCCAGGCTGGATCGCCCACTGGAAAGAGATGATGGAAGACCCGGACGTGCGCATCGGACGTCCGCGCCAGATCTACATAGGAGCCACGCGGAGGGACTACATCGCTAAGGAGACCCGCCGACCGCCACCCTAGATGACTCGCAAGACACATTGGGAGAGGATTCACACCGACAAGGAGCCTCAGGACCTCACCTGGTACCAAGAGACTCCGACTGTAACGTTGCAAATGCTGGAGTTGGCTGGCGCGACACCTCAGTCCCCGCTGATCGACGTGGGGGGTGGGGCCGCGCGCCTCGTCGATTACCTGGTAGCCAAGGGCTACGAAAACGTGACCGTATTGGACATCTCGAGCGTCGCGCTGGATCGCAGCCGCAAGCGGCTTGGGCCTGCTTCCGAGACGGTGCACTGGATCGTGGCGGATGTGCTCGAGGCCGATCTGCCCCAAGCGTACGAGGTTTGGCACGACCGGGCAGTCTTCCACTTCCTCACCAACCCTGACGAGCGCCGGCGGTATGCGAGCAAGCTCTATGATGCGCTCACGCCGGGAGGCCATGCGATCATCACGACGTTCGCAGAGGATGGTCCCGAAAAATGCAGCGGGCTTCTCTGCGCGCGCTACTCTCCGAAGGAGCTTCATGCGGAGCTCGGTGCCGACAGATTTCGGCTGGTCGACTCTGCCCGGGAGACGCACCTGACGCCCCGAGGCCAGGAGCAACGGTTTCAGTACAGCTTGCTCCAGAAAGTGCCCGGCTAGGACGTCCGCACGCGCAACCACTCCCCAACACCCAGCTGCGGCCGTATATTCAGGCATGACCGGAGGAGCTGGCAATGCAGGCGCTTCTCTTAGACCTCGACGGTGTGCTGTATCAGGGTGACCGCGTCATCGATGGCGCGGTTGAAACGCTGCGCTGGTGTAAGCGGCGCAACATTCCGTATCTGTTCGTGACCAACACGAGCTCGAAGCCGCGACGCGCTCTCGTTGAGCGGCTGTCGGCCATGGGGTTGTCGGTATCGGCCGAGCAGATCTTCGCGCCACCGGTTGCGGCGCGCGACTACCTCGCCGCGCACGATGCGACGCCGCTGGCGCTCTTCGTCCGCGAGCCGACTCGCGAAGACTTCCAAGGACTCGAGCTCCTCGACGACGCGGCCGAGCAGGGCGCCGGCAGCGTCGTCATCGGTGACATCGGCAAGGCGTGGAACTTCGCCACGCTCAACCGAGCGTTCCGTCTATTGATGGCGGAACCGCGGCCGGTTCTGATCGCGCTCGGCATGTCGCGTTATGCACAAGGGAGCGACGGCCTGGTATTGGATGTCGCCCCGTTCATCAAAGCCCTCGAGCATGCGTCGGGGTGCGAGGCCGTGGTCATGGGCAAACCAGCAACCGAGTTCTTCGACGCTGCGGTTCGTAAGCTCGGCACTTCTCCCGCCCAGACCGTCATGATCGGCGATGACATTCGTGGCGATGTCGGTGGAGCGCAGGCCGCTGGGCTCGCCGGGGTCTTGGTTCGGACCGGCAAATTCCGGCCCGGAGACCTCGAAGGGGACATCAGGCCTGACGCCGTTCTGGATTCGGTAGCTGACTTGCCTCAATGGTGGGAGAATCGAGATTCGTGATGGGTGAGCCCTTCAAACCAAATCTGAAAGCACATGAGCTGCCACGCGGGACCTTGGTCGATCTGTGGCATCGGACTGCGCAAGCCCACGAGAACTTGTGCGAAACGTGGTTCGCTGCTGTCGCCGAGAAGTACGGGCAAGAGGTCGCCGATGCGGTTGCGCTTGGAGGCTGGCCGCTCAGGAAAACCGGCGCCACCCCGAAGGAGCTCTTCTTCGATGATCTGAGATTCATCGTCGCAGCAACGGAGCTCAAACCCGACATGCTGACCGTAGCCGACCGCGATCAGGCGGAAACCCCCGAGGAGCTGTCGGGTGACCGTTCCTGGTTCCAGCTGTTCGTGTCTGCCTCGCGATTGCTGGCGGGCAAAGCAAGCTCGAAGCCCACAACGCCCGCGTGGATCGGAACGCCAGGCAGAGCGCGCGGTTTCGCGCGAGGCAAGGGAATCGACCTCGGCTTCGTGTTGCTGCTCAAGGCGTGGCAGACCTCGCAGGGCACCCATGCTTGCAAGATCGACACCGAAGCCTTCGAGCACAAGGTATCGAACGACTACGACGAAGAGACACTGGCGCTCCTGTGGAACTACGCGGCGCTCGCCTACATGCTCTCCACCGATCGATGGTACACTGGCGTCCGAAAACGCTACGGAGATAAAGCGGCGCAGGATCTCGAAAAGAACGTGTGGATCGACCGCGGCGCCGCCGAGCACGACCTCCGAATCGGCCAGGAGGCGATGGGGGTCACCGGTGACAACGTCGAAAGCCTGCTACGAAGCTTCCAGTTCGCGCCGGGCGAGGTCGGAATCCTGGACGTCGAGTTCGAGCTCATCGACGAGAATCATGGGATCATGACCCATCACGCCTGCCCTGCGCTGGATCGCTTCGAGCACTTCGACGACATCCGGCTGAAGCACTGCTGCGACCTCTGCATCGCCGCAATGCCGATCTCGGGCGAAATGCTCAACCGAAAGATCGAGTGC
>PVMK01131471.1_pt1 | contig 12325 bp, 15 predicted proteins | sample 1853481 | NCBI WGS metagenome assembly PVMK01 (sample SAMN08533507, study PRJNA380276) | Marine sediment metagenome, whole genome shotgun sequencing project. | reverse complement strand
TCTATCTGCGGATCTGGTTGGCTATTAAGCTGTTAGGCGCGAAGCGCCGGCTCAATGCTGAAAGCTCAATGCTCAAGGCAATAAAAAAAGAGATGATGCTGAAAGATTAACATTTTTTTTATCAAAACTCTTAAAGATTTCAGACTAATCCGCTTATCAGCTTTTTTTACCTTGAGCCTTCAGCCTTGAGCTTTGAGCTTTTTTTTATTTATTATTTTAATCCGCGAAATCTGCGTAATCTGCGGATAATATTTAATCTGCGCCTCGCCTTGAGCCTTCAGCCTTGAACTTTGAGCCGATAAGCTTGTCAGCTCATCTATCTACGGATAATATTCCCTTTCCGCATTAAAGATTCTGTTGAAATTGCCGATGTATAATCTGTTAGAGAAACCACCTTACTTAACAGGGGATAAACTCATGGATCACAGTTTGATCAAAAAATATGCATTGGTCTGGCAATCGGCTTTTTCATCGTCTCTTTCAGCACCGATGTATTTGCAGGCGGCAGCCTGAGCATTCAGTGGGGAAAAGGATCGGGCTCTGATAATCGTGAAGCGGTAAAAAAACATAAAAAGCAAGGCCCACCGGCCCATGCTCCGGCCCATGGATATCGCGCCAAACGCCAATACCGGTATTATCCATCCCGTTCCGTTTATTACGATACCGGCCGGGGACTCTATTTCTACCTTAAAGGCGATAACTGGGAAGTCGGCGCTTCACTGCCGGGAAGCCTGCGCGTGGGACTGGGTGATTCGGTTAGTATTGAGTTAGAAACCGATAAGCCCTACGTTCACCATGCAGAGCATGTTAAAAAGTACCCGTCGAAACAGCCGAAGAACAAGAAAAAAGGCAAACGCGGCTAAAATTTTTTCCGTTTCAGCAGAGCGTGGACCTAAACTTTCTCCATAGCCATAACGGTCACGAGTTTTGAATAAATACTGCCGGCCTTTGGCTTTTTTCCAGTGCATCCCTCCTCTGTATGATCGGCTTTTTTGAAAAGCTGAAATGAAGGCCTCGTATAGCTGTACAGCATCAAGGTAAACGCGCCTTTGATTATCGCTCATTTCTTTAAACATCAGGGTTTTCCTTCAATTTGAATTCTTAAGATAATGAAGGAAAATCAAAAAAGTTTTCCTTCAATATAGCTGTTTTTATATTTTGAAGGAAAACGTATTGATTGTCAGGGGATTACAGAAGGAAATGGATTTAATCTGCGTAAATCAGCGAAACCTGCGGATCAGATTTAATCTGCGGATCAATCTGAACCTTGACCCTTATGAGCTTACCAGCTAATCGCTTACCGGCTTATCAGCTATTTTTGCCTTGAGCCTTGAATTTTTTGCTAAGGATTTAGCTGCGAAATGAGCGTACTCAGCGGATAATATTTCAGCTGCGATCACTTTTTTGCTTTGAGCCTTGAGCCTTGAGCAGGCGCTTCGCGCCTAAAAGCTCAACAGCTAATTGGATGTGATATTGATTTCTTGACTTTCCCCATTTCCGTGTTACAATGTCTTACCATGAACACGCTAACCATAAGATTACCAAATGACTTAAGGTCTGATTTGCAAAAGCTAAGTCAGGAGCAGAATAAACCTGTTAGCGACATTGTGCGTGAATCGTTACGGCGATACGTTGCTGTCGAAAAATTTCGTGCCCTTCGGAAAAAGGCATTACCTTTTGCTGAAGCCCAGGGTTTTTTGACCGATGAGGACGTCTTTAGGGCTATTTCATGAAGGTTGTCCTTGACGCCAACGTCATTATTGCCGGCTTTGCTGCTCGTGGGCTCTGTGAATCCCTTATGGAGGTATGTCTCAGTGAGCATGAGATTGTGTTCAGTGATGATTTATTAGATGAAATTCTGAGAAATCTCCGGCTTAAAATCAAACTTCCTGAAAACATCGTTGACAATATTGGTGAATTTTTACGTGAGCATGCAAATTTCTCAATTCCAGTACCCCTTGCAGCGAATGTTTGTCGTGATCCTGATGATATAAAAATACTGGGTTTAGCGGTTGCCTCAAATGCAGATTACATTGTCACGGGTGATAAAGATTTGCTGGTTTTAAAAAGTTTTCAAAACATCCCGATATTAACTCCAAGATCATTCTCTGACATTCTTCGTAGTGCAGAAAAATGAATCAAATATCCAGTTAAAAGCATTTGTCGTTTTCCGGCCTGAACCGTCAAATAGTTAAGCTGTTGGCTGTTCAGCTGTTAAGCTAATCAGCTTACCAGCTATTTTTGCTTTCAGCCTTGAGCTTTTTTTTATTTAAGGATTTAATCTGCGTTAATCTGCGAAATCTGCGGATATGGTTGGCTATGACACTTATCAGCTTATCAGCTATGAGCTTATTAGCTCATCTATCTGCGGACCTGGTTGGCTATTAAGCTGTTGAGCTATTAAGCTGTTGAACTATACCACTTCACTGCTCAGTCTTTGAACTGTTTAGCTTATCAGCTTATTGGCTTACCAGCTTATCGGCTAATTGGCTTATTGGCTTATCAGCTAATTTGCTCATCATCAATCAAATAGAATTGCTATAAGCTACGAACTGAATTCTGCCGCATCCAGCCAATCCTCTATCTCAACATTCAAGTGTAGATTTCTTGCTCTCAATTGTTTCAGAAATTGCCATGGATCCCATTTTAGTTCCTGACAGACTTCTGCTTGACTCAACTCTCCACGAACATATTGCTGCAATAAGCGGTCTTGTTTGTCGATAGAGAAACCTTTCCGCAGCACTTCTCTCAAGTATGCCGAACGGTCCAATTTCAACTCTTGAACAAGTTGATCGATCTCATTCAAAAGATCTTCAGGTATTCTTATCGTTGTCGGCTTTGCCATTGTTTTTCTCCATGAGTGAAATAAGCGCATCGGCTATGATCTCAGGTGAATATCTCCCGATCTTGGCCAGCTTTTCGAGGGATTCCCGGGCCTTCTTGAAGGATATTTTTTGCAATTTGAACAACTCGACTACGATCTTGGGGCTGATGATAAATGGTACATTCAAAAACCTTGCGCCCTTGATTGCTTTACCGTCATCTGTTGCAAAGAGGGAATCTTTTAGTTCTGTAGCCAGCAATAGTGCCTCTTTTTCTCCCCGGTGAAGCGTCATGGACAAGGAGAACCGGGCTGTTCTTGGGCTCTGAACTTTTATCGCTCCTTTTAAGATTAGATCCGAAATCAAGGCGGCATCCGGATAGGCTCCGATTAAATTTTCCGATGCCACCTCGGCGGTCACAGCCGAGGGAATAATGACCTCAAATAAGTTACAGATAATTTCCAGCAAAGTACATTTGGCCAACAATATCAGCGCACTACTATCAGCAACCAGTCGATCCATTGCTTACAACGCCTTTCGTATACGATTTAGCTAAAACGTACACGGAAAATGCCAACATGTCAAGCTCTCCGCGCTTATTCCCTTTATTGGCTCACCAGCTCATCTATCTGCGGATCTGGTTGGCTATTAAGCTGTTGGCTGTTCAGCTGTTAAGCTGCTCAGCTTATCGGCTTACCAGCTTATCAGCTAATTGGCTTACCAGTTAATCAGCTTATCGGCTTATCGGCTTACCAGCTCATTTATCTGCGGATAATATTTGTATGACAGACATACCAGCATCATTATTTATTAAAAAAAGATGACTTGACAACTCAAGATTTGATGCTATGATGCTCCTATGAGAACAACATTAACCATAGAGGACGATTTGGTGCGAGTACTGCGGGAAAAAGCCCACCAGACAGGTTCTCCTTTCAAAGAAGTTGTCAATAAAGCTATCAGGGCCGGTCTGGAACAAATAGATAAGCCCAGGCAGATAAGGCCATATAAGTGTAAGTCTTATTCTCTTGGATATCCGCCACGAGCAGATCTTGACCACGCACTGGATCTTGCAGATCGCCTGGAATCAGAAGAAATTGCACGAAAGCTCTCGTTACGGAAATGAAAATTGTCGATATCAATTTGCTGATCTATGCGATCAATAAAGATACGCCTCATCATTCCAAAGCAAAGAAGTGGCTTGAGGATTGCCTGTCCAGCGATGAACCTTTCGGTTTTGCCTGGATCGTGATTTTAGGCTTTTTGCGGATTGTTACAAACGGCAGGATTATGCCTACGCCGTTAATCCCTGAGGTTGCCATAGAAACGGTTGAGGTTTGGCTCCAACAGCCGCCGTCCCTGACTATTGTTCCGTCCCATCAACACTGGTCGATTTACAAAGAACTTCTTATGCCCCTTGGGACAGCTTCCAATTTAACGTCCGATGCTCATCTTGCCGCCCTGGCCATTGAACACGGAGCCCGTATTTATTCTACCGACAATGATTTCAGTCGCTTTCAATCATTGCGATGGACCAATCCGATAGAATAAAGGCATCCGCAGATTACGAACCACAGATTAAATATTATCCGCAGATTACGCAGATTTCCGCAGATTAATAAAACCATAAATAAAAAAATTCAGCTGAAGGCTCAAAGAATTCTAATAAATAAAATGTCAATCTTTCGCCCTCCACTATTTCCCACAGAAGGAAATGGATCTAATCTGCGTTAATCTGCGTAATCTGCGGATATAACTTGATCTGTGGATCTGGTTGGCTGTTAAGCTGTTGAGCTCTTAAGCTGTTAAGCTGTTCAGTTTTTGAGCTGTTAGGCTAATCAGCTTATCAGCTTACCGGCTTACCAGCTATTTTTGCTTTGAGCTGGATAATGATCTAATCAAAACCAATCATCTGCCAGGCTGAAGATGGCAATTACCATTTTTTTAATTGGAGTCTTTCCAATGATACTAAAAATGAGAAATAAATATCGGTTTATCTGTATCTGGATGGCAATCGGACTTATCTTTTGTTTTGGTATTTTGACAGGTTGCGCATCCAGTAAAAACGTTGGCAAAAGCTTTCCTCCTGCTCAATTAAAGCAGGATGAAATAGCGGAATTCAATGAACAGCTGTTTGCGTCCGCCAGGATGAACTCGGACCCGAGTGATTATCTTTTAGGCTCCGGTGATTTGCTTCAAATAAAGGTGTTTGAAGCTGAAGATCTGAACACGACGGTTCGGGTCAGCTCACGCGGGTATGTAACCCTGCCGCTTTTGGGCGCGGTTTCAATCAAAGGATTGTCGGCGCGGGAAGCCGAGGAGAAAATTGAAAATTTGTACCGCGCCGACTACATAAAAGATCCGCATCTCAGCATATTTGTTGAAGAACACTTCAGCCGGCGCGTGACCCTGATGGGCCAATTTCGAAATCCGGGCACATACGACTATCTGTCAAAACAGCGGCTTCTGGATGTTATGGCTCTGGGAGGCGGTTTGAGCGATAAGGCGGGTCGGGTTATTCAGATTCGCCGCTATGGCGGATCGACCGAAGATCAAAGCGTGTTTATCGTTGATCTGGATCAACTGATCAAGGACGGTAAGTCCGAGCTCAATATCGAAATCAACAGCTCCGATGTATTATTCGTGCCGGAGGCCGGTACTTTCTTTGTCGATGGTGCGGTCCGCAGACCGGGTTCTTATTACATCAAGCACAAAACCACCATACAGGAAGCATTCCTGGAGGCCGGCGGCCTGGCGCCTTATGCCAATAAAAAACACGCAACATTGATCCGCTACATGGAAGATGGTAATCGGCAGTTGATTAAACTGGATCTCGCTCTGCCGGAGACTTTGGAGCTGGAGATAAAAGACCGTGATGTCCTGATTTCCCAGGCCAGCGCTTACGGGAAATTGATTCACGGCACGGGTATCAACATCGGCCTCCCCGGCTTTGGCAGTGTCGGCTATAAGAATCCTGAGAACTAATTTAACGTTTCGGAATTTCTACAACATAATGAAAGTATGGTGTTTTTAACGACACTGGTTTTAGGCCGCCTGCATGGAATAATGGAATACTGGAATAGTGGAATGCTGGGTTGGAAAATTAGAGTACATTCCTATCGCAATATTTAGACGATTTAAATACGCTTTCAGGCTGCGACGACAATAAGCTTCTGAGATGTTCCTTGAAATGCGGTGTGGTTCTTAATTAATCCGCACGTAGGGTGTGCCAAAGGGGTTAGCGGTATATATTTCCGCTGCCCCTTTTTTATTGGGCCTACCACGCGAACCGTCGCCCTGTTGTTAAGCAATCAAGCTGTTGAGCTATTTAGCTGGTAAGCTGTTAAGCTAATCAGCTTATAGGCTTATCAGCTTACTGGCTTACCAGCTAATCAGCTTACCAGCTATTTTTGCCTTGAGCTGGTTCTTTATTTAATGACCTAATCTGCGTTAATCTGCGAAGTCTGCGGATTATATTTATTCTTTGGTTTAACTATAGTTTTAATCTGTGGATCAATCTGTGGATCGCCTTTTTGCCTTGAACCTTCAGCCTTGAGCCTTGAGCCAATGAGCTGTTGAGCCTAACAGCTCATCTATCTGCGGATAATATGTGAAATCTGCGGATCGCTTTGAGCTGGATTTTTATGTCAAAATAAGGGTTGACGGTTAATTGATTTTGCCTTACTATAAAGTAAGAAATATAAAAAAAGTAAGGAGAATTTTCCCATGGCTGTGGCAACTCTGACAAACAAAGGGCAGGTAACAGTCCCGAAAGCAATTCGGACCTCTTTGGGATTACACTCGGGAGATAAACTCGAATTCGTCATCACCGAAACCGGAAAAGCGCTTATTATACCGGTGACCAAGAAGGTCGATGAGGTCTTTGGAATTTTACACAAGCCCGGAAGAAAGTCCACTTCCATTGAGGAGATGGATGCCGCAATCAAGCAGAAAATGCGGGAGGCCTTCAAATGAAGGCATTGGACACCAATGTGTTGGTTCGATTCCTTGTGAAGGATGACCAGCAACAATCCAAGGCTGTTTATCGGAAATTCAAACAAACCGAGGTCGACAAGGAAGTTTTATTTATACCCGCGCTGGTTGTGCTTGAGACTGTCGGGGTGCTTGAATCCGTTTACGAAGTGACAAGGCAAGAAATACTGGATTCCCTCGACCTGTTACTGCTGATGCCCATTCTGGAATTTGAGGCACAATCAGCGATTCGGAGCTTTGTTGCTTCGGCACGAGAAAACAAAACAGACTTATCGGATCTTTTAATCGCACATTCTGCGAAAGTTGCCGGGTGTGAATGCGTGATCACATTTGACAAAACAGCTTCAAATTTTGAGTTATTTGAGCTACTCGAATAGCGCAATCTCAACAAAACCATATCCTTTTTTTGGAATCTGTTAACAGGACTTGTCGTTTTCCGGCCTGAGTTGTCCAATAGCTTTATTATTTAAAATAATCTGCGGATAAATCAAATTTGGAGCTGGAGGTAAAAGATCGTGATGCCCTGATTTCCCAGGCCGGCGCTTACGGGGATGTGTGGTTCTTAATTAATCCGCACGTAGGGTGCCAAAGGGGTTAGCGGTATATATTTCCGCTGCCCCTTTTTTGTTTTGTTAGAGCGGTTGTCATGTTTGTAATAATTTTAAGCTGTTACACATTACATTTTCCCTTGTTAGCAAATCCGGCAAACGGAACATATTTATGACAACCGCTATAACTCATAGAATTCGTAAATCTTCAGCTTGAATTTTGCCTTGAACCTATCTGATAAGAAGAAGGCATAATTCGGGTTTGTTTTTACCGTTCTAACGGTAAAAATAGCCATTATTTCAGTATTTTTGCTTTTTAAAATCAAAAACGCTTGTGTTTTTACCGGTTTTGCGGTAAAAATAAGCATTCTTTTTCAGTAATAGGTTTCAATACTATTTTTTGATCATTTTTTTCCGCTTTAGCGGTAAGATTGAGGTAGAATTATGGGTCATAAATTGAGCAAAATCATTTTATTTCATCGCAAACAGAGTGGGCTTACTCGAAACCAATTGGCTGATTTAGCGGGAGTGGGGAAAACAGTCGTCTATGATATTGAAAAAGGCAAAGAAACCATTCGGTATTCCACTCTGAAAAGAATATTTAAGGTTTTGAATATAAAAATTATTTTCGATTCTCCGCTGATGGAGGTTTTCAATGAGAAAAGCTGAAGTTTTCGTGCATGGGATCCATGCGGGTGATTTAGAAGAACTGGTGCAAGGCAAGTCTTACCGTTTTTGTTACCTGAAGGATTATAAGGGACCTCCCGTTTCGCTCACAATGCCTGTTAAAAGTAGGGAATTTTTATTTAAAAATTTTCCGCCGTTTTTTGATGGAGTGCTGCCGGAGGGGATTCTTCTTGAAGGCCTTCTCAAACAAAAGAAAATTGATAAATACGACTATTTCAGTCAGCTTGTCGCTGTGGGCTGTGATCTCGTCGGTGCGGTTAGCGTTCAGGGGAAAGAATAATGAATCGGTGTCCAATTACCTATAAAGATAGCGGTGATAGGAAATATTCTGCTGAGGGGTTGAGAAAACTTTCGTCCAGGTTAAAAACCTTATATGATTTTCCCTATTCAGCGGAGGAGCAAGTAAAAGAATCTGTGGCAAGGGCTTCCAAAATGTCGATCCAAGGGGTCCAGCCCAAGTTAAGCGTTCGGCTAAGTATTAAGAATTGTATTTTTGAAATTGTGGATATGGGCGGTAATTATATTTTTAAGCCTCAAACACCCAATTATTCACAAGTACCCGAAAATGAAGACCTGACGATGCGTTTAGCAAAACTCATCGGAATTGAGGTGCCTTTGCACGGTTTAATTTATTCAATTGACGGATCTTTGACCTATTTTATTAAACGATTTGATCGTGTCGGAAGAAATAAAAAGGTACCGTTAGAAGATTTTGCGCAACTTTCCGGATTGGATAGAGATACCAAGTACAGTTCTTCAATGGAAAAACTAATTCCAATTATTGACAAGTTTTGCACATTTCCGACAATTGAAAAATTAAAGCTTTTTAATTTAACACTGTTCAGCTTTCTGGTTGGCAATGAAGATATGCATTTAAAAAATTTTTCTCTAATCAGTCGTAATTTAAAAGTTGAACTATCTCCAGCGTATGATCTGCTAAACTCAACGATAGTCTTGAACTCAGCAGAAGAACTTGCGCTTCCGTTAAACGGGAAAAAAAATAGACTAAATAAAGATGATTTTCTGCATTATTTTGCACAAGAAAGGCTTGAACTGCTTCCAAAAACAATTGCCCAATGCACCTCACGGATATCAATGGCATATCCGAGGTGGATCGAGCTGATTCAAAAAAGTTTTCTATCAGATGATATGAAAAAAATATATTTAAGACTTCTTAATGAACGATACCATCTTTTGGAACTGAATTAGATTACCGGATCACTTCGATGTCTTTGCGGTTAAGCAGGTGATGCATTTTGCCTGAAAAGCGCCTGTTAAAAAAACCCTCCAGTGAGCGGCTGACGGCCGCGATTTTGGAGACATCGATTCCGGTTTCAACGCCCATCTGTGCCCAGCATAAAGGCCAGATCTTCCGTGGCGATATTACCGGACGCGCCTTTAACAAAGGGGCAGCCCCCCATGCCGCCGAAGGCGCTGTCAAAATGAGTAATGCCGATTTGCAGCGCGGCCAGTGCATTGGCCAGCCCCTTGCCTTCCGTGTCGTGCAGATGCAGATAGACCGGTTTATCCTGTGCCAGGGTCCTGCTTGGTCCGCAAATTTCCTGGATGGCGCGGGGGTCTGCCATGCCGGTGGTATCTGCCAGCTCGATTTCATCGATGCCCAGATCCAGCTGTTCTTTTAACATGTCCATAACCGTGTCCGGGTCGATCCGGCCTTCATAGCGACATCCAAAGGCGCATTGAATGCCCCCGCGGACGGTTAACCCGCTTTTCTTTCCAATGCGAACCATTTCAGAAAACTGCCGGCGGGCCGCATTCAATGTCAAGCCGGCATTGCGCTGACTGTGGGTGTTGCTGGCCGATATGGAAGCGGTGACATGGGGCCCACCCGCCTTGGCAGCCCGTTGCATTCCTTTCGGATTTAACACCAGCGTGCTGTAGACAACGCCGTCATGTTTTTTTAATCCGGCACACAGGTTTTCGGCATCGGCCATCTGGGGAATCATTTTCGGATTGACAAAAGAGGCGACCTGGATCCTTTTCACCCCGGCGTCGACCAGCGTGTTGATGATTTCCAGCTTTTTTTGGGTGGCAACCACTTTTTCTTCACTCTGCAAGCCATCGCGCAGGCCTTGTTCCTCAATAACCACTGATTTTGGATAGTCGGGCATTTTCATTTCTAAATTCTATCTTGGATAAGCTAACAGGGCTTTAAACGCTGCAGCTAATAGCTATGAGCTTTATTTATAGCAAATTATAGATTGGGTGCAAGGTGAATTCGGGTATTGACATTTTACAGGAAACCCGCCTATTTTACGGACCCGTAAAGCTGGATATTTAAAGTTCTAATTCTTGTTTTTAGTAGTTATAAAAATGATAGAATGCATTAATTTTAGGCACTTTAGCTCATTTTAGGCATTTTAGGCATTTTTTAGGGTGCCCGGGATTCTACTTAGAAAAAACAATGGACGTTAACCTGAGTGTTGTGCCTTGGCCGGGTTATAAATTGGAGGATCGATGACAGATATATTCAAAACCATCAATGCCAGGGATCCGGGGGAAAGGGAATTTCACCAGGCTGTTCAGGAGGTCATCGCAAAGCGTTAAACCGGTCTTGGATCAGAATCCCCAGTACCGCCGGGAAGCTGTCCTGGAGAGAATTATCGAGCCGGAACGCGTGATCACCTTTCGAGTTCCCTGGCTGGATGATCAGGGAAATGTGAAGGTCAATCGCGGCTTTAATATTGAAATGAACAGTGCCATCGGTCCCGTACAAGGGCGCATTGCGCTTTCATCCCGTCAGTCAATCAGAGTATTTTGAAGTTTCTGGCATTTGAACAGACCTTCAAAAATGCGTTAACCACTATGCCTCTGGGCGGTGGTGCCGGCGGTTGTGATTTCGATCCTAAAGACAAATCCGATAACGAAGTCATGCGTTTTTGCCAGAGTTTCATGACCGAGGTGTTTCACCATATCGGGGCCAATACAGACATACCCACACCCGACATCGGTGTCGGTGCCAGGGAAATCGGCTTTCTTTTCGGAATGTTTAAAAAGCTCAGTAACGAATTTACGGGCGCGTTGACCGGAAAAAGCATCAACTGGGGGGGCAGCCTGATTCGGGCCCCAGGCTGCCGGTTATGGCTGTGTTTACTTTGCCGCGGAGATGCTGGCGACACGCAACATCAGCCTGGAAGGGCAAACCTGCCTGATATCGGGCTCCGGCAACGTGGCCCAGCACACCGCTGAAAAGCTGGTGGAACTGGGCGCCAAAGTGGTTACCCTGTCTGACTCCTCCGGCTATGTTTATGACGCCGGCGGTATCGACAGCGACAAACTGGCCTATGTCAAACGGCTTAAAAATATTCGCAGAGGCCGAATTAAAGACTATGCTGAAAAGTATCCGTCTGCGGTTTATACGGAAGCAGATTACAGCCTGGATTATAATCCCCTGTGGGGCCACCGCGCGGTTTGTGCGTTTCCCTGCGCCACCCAAAATGAGATCAACGATAAGGATGCTTACAATCTGATCAACAACAATATTAAGTTAGTGTGTGAAGGGGCCAGCATGCCCTGTGCGCCCGAGGCGGTCGATATTTTCCTGGAGCGAAATGTTCTTTTTGCTTCGGGGAAAGCAGCCAACGCCGGCGGCGTGGCGGTTTCCGGCCTGGAACTGGTGCAAAACAGTATGCGCCTCAACTGGCTGGCAGAAGAAGTGGATCAACGCCTCAAAATTATTATGAAGGGTATCCATAACACCTGTTTGGAGGCCGCCGAACAGTATGGGACTCCCGGCAACTATGTCAACGGTGCCAATATTGCCGGTTTTGTGAAGGTGGTGGATGCGATGGTGGATCAGGGCATAGTATAAAGATGGCTGAAAGCTCAAAGCGATCCGCAGAATAAGTAATATCCGCAGATTACGCAGATTAACGCAGATTAGGTCCACAAATAAAATAATATCCGTAGATTCCGCAGATTAAATTCATAAATAAAAAAAAGTATCCGCAGATTACGCAGATTAACGCAGATTAAAATATAAATAACATTAAGTTAACAGCCTACTAAGATTACACGGATTAATAAAATAATTTTTAACCTAAAGAAAAAATCTGCGTAATCTGCGTAATCTGCGGATAAGCTTTTAACCTAAAGAAATAATCTGCGGGAATCTGCGTAATCTGCGGATAAAAAATCTCAGTAAATCTGCAAAATCTGCGGATGAATTCGCGGCATCCGACTCTTGAATTTTACAGCGAGCGGATTTCCTGCCGCATAAATACCGCATAGGAAATGGCAAAGCAAACCACCGTC
>PVMK01117772.1_pt1 | contig 12325 bp, 9 predicted proteins | sample 1853481 | NCBI WGS metagenome assembly PVMK01 (sample SAMN08533507, study PRJNA380276) | Marine sediment metagenome, whole genome shotgun sequencing project. | reverse complement strand
TTACTAGTTGATTCAGGCACACAAAGTATACAACCAGAGCAGGACTTTGGCCGTTGAGAATGCGATGCGTTTTGACGGATATTACTAAGTAGAATCCGCAGAGGAAAATCAGACTTCATTCGCTATAATTAACCTCCCGAATACTTGAGGTCGTTTTATGAAGCTTCGCATACGCGGTGACTCCCTGCGCCTGCGCCTTAAACGAAGTGAGGTTGACCTTCTGGCAGCAGGCAAGAGTATTGTGGAAGAAACTCATTTCCCGGGTGCGGTCCTCCGCTATCGCCTCGATGTGACCGGTGAAGAGACGATGCAAGCGCAGCTCGAGAATAGCAGTTTGATCATTCGCCTACCCGCATCGCAAATTTCCGGCTGGGCCACGACCGATGCAGTGTCAATACTGGCACAACAGGATCTGCCCGGTGGGGACAAGCTAACGCTCCTGGTTGAAAAAGATTTCTCTTGTCTCGAACCCGGACATCACCGAGATTGCGAAGACGATGAGGACACGTTTGCACACCCAAGTACACGGTCCAGCGCTGCCTGATCTGTCCCACCAACGCGTCACGGATTTTTCACGTACGCGTTCGGCCTCAGGTAGAACCACCAGTTTATGATGACGCATAAACCGTAAAAAACGGCAAAACCATATAACGCATATTCAGGTGTTGTGAGCGTTATTTGCTCGCCGAATACTTTGGGGATGATAAATGCTCCGTATGCCGCAACCGCTGAGGTCCATCCGAGCACCGGACCCGCCTGCTCTTCGTTAAAAACAACCGCGATCGTTCTGAACGTCGATCCGTTACCGACACCGGTTGCTGCAAACAGTACGATGAACAATACGAAAAATGGCCAGAAAAAGTCCTCGGGGGTAGCCGATCGGTAGGCAGCTGCCATGTAGTAGGCCACGCCAAGGGCGGAAGCAATCATCACGACGGAAACTATTTGTGTGACCTTTGCTCCGCCTGCCTTATCCGATATCCAACCGCCGAGCGGCCGGATCAAGGCGCCAATAAACGGGCCCATCCACGCGAACATTAATGCGCTCGGACCATTCGGATTGACGGCGTCGTGGATCAGCGTGCCATCGGGCCCGGCGACATGTGTGAAGCCGAATATCACCTTGATCGCGAGCGGAAATGCGGCGGAAAAACCGATGAAGGAACCGAAGGTCATGGTGTAGATGACCGTCATGGCCCACGTGTGTTTGTTCTCGAAAATTCGGAACTGCCGCTTGAGATTGGCCTGCAGCTCACCTCTTGTCAGGTACCGTAGCAATAATAGCGTCGTGGCAATAACCAGTGGCAGGACAATCCACTTGCTCAGTATGCCCACGCCGGCGGGCGGTGGAAGTAACAGGTAGAGCCCCATGGAAGCGGTGACCAGCGCAATCGACAGCATCAGGGAGATTTTCACCATGCTCCAGGCCGGGTTCCCGGGCTTGGGCGTCACCGCCTCGGTCGCAATATTGTTCATGCCGAACCAGCCAAAAAACGCCAGCGGTATCAGGAATACCAACCAGATGTATCCGGCATTTTGGATGTATGTTTCGGTACCGCTTGGAATCTTGCCTAACAGTGTCCCGCTGCTGTTGACCAGGGTCATTGACTCGCCGCCGAATATGCTGACTGTCATCACCAGCGGAATGAGTATCTGCATCGTGGTGACGCCAAAATTTCCCAACCCGGCATTCAGCCCAAGCGATACGCCCTGCACACGTTTCGGGAAAAAGAAGCTGATGTTCGACATTGAAGATGCAAAGTTCCCGCCGCCGAAGCCCGATAAAAGTGCCAGCACCTGGAACAGCCACAGGGGCGTGTCCCCACTTTGCAACGCGAAACCGGTACCGATGGCGGGCAACATCAACAGCGCCGTCGTAAAAAATATGGTATTTCGCCCGCCGGCAATCCGAATGAAAAAAGTGCTGGGAATTCTGAGGGTTGCGCCACTCAATCCGGCGATAGACGACAACGTAAACAGCTCGGCCTGGGTAAATGGGAAGCCAAGATTAAGCATCTGGACTGTGATGATTCCCCAATACAGCCAGACTGCGAATCCGCATAGCAGGCTCGGGATCGATATCCAGAGATTTCTTTTGGCGATCGCGCTGCCGGTACTTTCCCAGAACTCGTTGTCTTCGCCATCCCACTTATTGATATTTGCCGTCACTGATTTGCTCCCTTCTTAAATGCACTATTGCATTGGACCTAAGCCAGATAATCGGCGTCTTTCTTATCCACGTTGAGAATATGTCCCGGGAACCAAATTCTGAGAAAGAGCATATGTTCGTTCATCTCTTCCGGTCTGGCCTCTGCAACCTTCTCTCGCCAACGCAAAAGTTCTTCGCGCAGGCGAACGTGCGATTTCTTGTGCCTGTCGATATCCGGGGCATGATTTTCTTCCAATAGCTTTTCTTCATGGGCGAAATGGCGATTCGTGTATTCGACGAGTTCATTCAGGACCGGAGCAAACTCGTCGTAGGCACCACCTCTCTGGATCACGTCGTCTATATTGTTGATTAAGCTCAACATATGTGTGTGCTGGCGGTCGATCGCATCAATCCCGACGCTGAACTCTTCATTCCAGCTGATCAGCGGTTTCAGGAAATTGCTGGGGGCCGCCCGCACCAGGCCGGCAAACTTGGCTTCGAATCCGGACGGCAGCCGCGACAATTTCATGACCGTTTGATGCATCCACAACAGGCAGACCATCGACAGGACAAACATGAACATCCAGGCGCTGGTCCACAAACCGGTCCAGTCCAGCAGGTAGCCGAAGATAATCGGACAGAAGAAACCACCGAGGCCGCCGAGCACGCCAACCATGCCGCCCACGACCCCGACCTGTTCGGGGAAGTAGTCGGGAATGTGCTTGTACACCGCCGCTTTGCCGATGCCCCATATGCTACCCAGCGCAATGACGAATCCTGCAAATATCCACACGTTGGCCTGCGAATAGATCTTCGTGATGCCCTTGGCCAGCAACTCTCGTCGCTTGACCTCCTGGCCCACTTCTACGACGGCTTCCTGCCAGGTGTCCTTGGTGGGAAAAACCATGATGCTGTCGTCAATATGTTCGAAATCTTTTTCGCTTTGCTTAAGCAGGTAGACCTGATCATCGACCATGATGCGACTATCCGTTACCTCGGTCACCACACCGGGCCGCTGGGCAAGTATCCCCTCACCTTGCGAGTAGATCTCCATCTTGGGGACCATCAGCATGAAGCAGATGAGCACAGACAGGCCGAGCACCCAGTACATGACCGCGCGGGCGCCCCATTTGTCTGACATCCAGCCCCCCGCGGCCCGAATGACCCCGGAAGGAAAACTGAACAGGGCCGCCAGGATGCCGGCCGTGACCAGCGACATGTAGTAGACATTGACGAAAGACGGCACCAGCCATTGGGAAAAGGCCACGAAGCAGCCGAATACCAGGAAATAGTAAAGACCGAAGCGCCATACCCGCATATCTTTCAGTGGCTGCAGCATCGCTGCCATGTTTTTTCCATGGGCGGCGGGTTTCTTATTCTCGGCAAAGATAAAAAACAGGATGCCCATGACGACCAGCAAGGCAGCATAGTAAACGGGCAACTGACGCCAACCCTCGATATTGGCGCCATTATCCGTAAGCGTATTCAACAGCGTTGGCGCAAAAACCAGGGTCAGCGCCGCACCGGCGTTGCCAGCGCCGAATATCCCTAAGGCTGTTCCCTGATTTTTTTTCGGATACCAGACCGATGTGTAGGCAATGCCAATGGCAAAACTAACCCCGGACAGGCCGAAACCAAAACTGTAAAGGGCAAATTCGAAGAAGCTGTCCGCAGTGGAAAGCAGGTACATCGGCACGGCGCATATGAAGAACAATGACCCATAAACAGGTTTGCCGCCGAACTTGTCTGTCAGCATGCCCGCGGGCAGGCGAAAAATTGAACCCGTCAGGACCGGGATTCCCATCAACCAGCCGATCTCCACCGGCCCCCAGTCAAATACCTGGTTCGATGCCAGGAAGGTCACAAGCACACCATTCATCATCCAGACCGCGAAACAAACAGTAAACGCGGTCGTATTCAGAAACAGGGCCTTGTGCGATTTCGCCGTGGCTACTTTTTCCAAACCGAACTCTCCTGATCTACAGTTAGCTTGTCACGCAGTGATGCATCAGTTATTTCGCGGCCGTGCTTCAGACCATGCGGTACCGGCGTCGCGAACCCGTTTCCTGTCCCAGTACCAGATCACAACCTGGTAGGGGCGCCACAGGTAGTGGAACGGTGCAACCAGCATGTGCACCAGCCGGGTAAACGGGAAAATCAGAATGATCGAGAAAGCACCCACGATGTGCGCCTTGATCACAAGCGGCATCGCAATGACGGCCTCAGGTTGCGGGTTGAGCTTTAGAATCGACCACAGGTACGGTGACAGATCGGCGGCGAACCAGGACGATCCCCAGCGGTATCCCAATGCAATCCAGCATCCCAGCAGGATCTGGACAAGCAGGAAGAGCTCCACGAAAAGGTCCATCCGGGATGTGACAACTTTGAGTCGCGGATTGATCAGGCGCCGGATGATCAGCGCCACCAAGCCGACGACTAACGCTACTGCAAACGTGAAAGCCAGGCCTTCGTGAAGGATTAGCCGGGCCGGATCACTGTTCCAGGCCAGGACACCCGTGGGGAACAGGAACGCCACCAGGTGACCGAGAAACACCATCAGGATTCCGAAATGGAAAGGAACCGTACCCCAGAATCCCTGCTTGCCTTCAAGGAACTGTGCGGACAGGCTCGTTAGCTTGAAGCCCTTTTCGTTATACCGGTATATCGTCCCGATCAGGAAGACAATTATTGCAATGTAGGGATAAGCTGAAAAAAAGAAGAGATCTAGCGAATTCATAGGGTGCCCTCTTGCTCGTTAACGAGCACTTGCGCGTTCTTCAATATCATTTTCGCGTCCAATCGATGCCAGAAAGTCGCTGGTGGTTTCAGTACGTTCAAGTGGAATCTCTGCTATTGACGCGAAATCCTGCTTCAGGACTTCGTACAACGCTTTCAGCGCATGCGCATAAAGCGTGAACGCGTTTGCGTGGACCGCGGGAGTTTCAATCAGCGTTTTGTAGTGTTTCTTGTAGGACGCATTCCTGGTTTCCATGCGATCGGACGAAAACTCCCGCATCATCTCGAGCAGTGCAGGAGCAAGAATCGCGTATGCGAGATCGTGTAGTACCTCTTCGTTTTCGAGCACTTCCATCAAGCGCAGGAGGTTGGGGATATGGTCTGCCAGTTCCGTGCCGGTATCGATGTCGACCTCCCGGTACTCACTGTTCAGGTTCGCCAGCAATACGCCCCTTTTGTAATCATCGCCAAACAGAACATAGCCGACGTCCAGCGTTGTCATCGCCTGGACGTCGAAAGACCGCGTATAGAGTTCCTGCATGGTCGTGAGGTCATGCGCAGGAAGAAGCTCCAGGAAATGATCGAGCTCTGCACAGGCTTCCGGATAGAGTCCCTCAAGAGAATCCCGGATCTCCCGAACTCTTTCCGGGTAGCCGGCCTCGGGATATTCGAGCAATGCCGCCAACACACGATAGTGACTGCGCTGTTTCATGTTACAGCCCTCTCTCTGCGGTACCGTGCTTGAAGCCGAATCCCGTGCTGCCTTTGGTATCGCCGGTGAATTCCATCATTTCCATGGCCTGTTCCCGGTGGGCGGCAGGGATGACGAAACGATCGTCAAACTTGGCCAGCGAGGTCAGGTAGTAAATTTCATCCGCCATCTCGGCAGTCAACCCGGCATCGGCCAGCGCCTTCTGTGCCTTTTCTTCCGAGATGTCACCGACGGTCTTGTGTCTCCTGTGAATCCTGACGGCCATCAATTTGAGCAGCCGGTCCCGGCTCATTTTCGTATCACCGGCGCTGAACAGGCTGGCCATGTACTCGAGCGGGAAGCGCGCCTGGTCGATAGTGCCAAAAAGTTCTTCGGTGCTGGTGTCGTAGAGCCAGTCATCGTCCCAGTGTTTGGCAGTTGCATTGAGCTTCCCGGCCTGCTCGGCGTTCTTCACCTTGCTCAGAGACGCCATGACAGGCAGGAGCGGCGGCACATAGAACAGCATCGGCAATGTCCGGTATTCGGAATGCAGGGGCAGCGCCATGCCCCACTTCTTCACAAATTTATAAATCGGTGAAGCTTGTGCAGTGCGAATCGTTGAATCGGCAATCCCGTTACTCTTGGCTGCCGCTATGACCTCGGGATCGAACGGATCCAGCATGATGTCCATGTGGCGGTCAACCAGTTCGTTTTCCGGGGCACGTGCTGTTTCCTCAATCTTGTCGGCATCGTAAAGGATGACACCCAGATAACGAATTCTGCCAACACAGGAGTGCATGCAGGCAGGTGCAAGTCCGGCTTCGATTCGCGGGAAACAGAGAATGCATTTTTCTGATTTGCCGGTATGCCAGTTGTAGTAGGTCTTCGTGTACGGGCAGGCGGTAACACACATGCGCCAGCCACGACAGACATCCTGGTTGACCAGCACGATACCGTCCTCGCCTCTCTTGTACAGTGCACCGGAGGGGCAGGATGCGACACAGCCCGGATTCAGGCAGTGATTGCAGATGCGTGGGAGGTAGAAGAACGCCATCTTCTCCAGCTGAAACATGGCCTCCTGCTCTTCAGGCGACAGGTTCTTGAGATTGGGATCGTTGCGTGCGTAGTCCGGCGAGCCGCTGAGGTCATCATCCCAGTTCGGCCCCATCTTGATGTCGATCGGCTTGCCGTCGATGAGCGAGACAGGACGTGCGGTGGGTTGATCATTTCCCGGTGGCGACTCAATGAGGTCCAGGTATTTATAGGTAAACGGTTCATAGTAATCATCGATTACCGGCATGTTCGGATTGTGAAATATATTGCCCAGTTTGCGCTTGCCGGCGCCCTTCAGCTGTATTTCACCGCCATTGCCCTTGCCGTTAGCTTTGCCCTTTTTCTCCCAGCCGCCCTTGTAGATATCCTGATCTTCCCACTTGCCGGGATAACCGGTACCGGGCTTGGTCTCCACATTGTTCCACCACTGGTATTCGGCGCCTTTGCGATCCGTCCAAATGTTTTTACAAGCAATCGAACAGGTATGGCATCCGATACATTTGTCCAGGTGAAAGACCATCGAGATCTGCGATCGTATATCCATCTTTGTTTCTACCTGCCTCTAATTCCGTTGATGATTTACCAAACGACCTTGTCCATCTTTTTCACGATCGCGTGCGTGTCCCTGTTTGGCGCGATCGGCCCCCAGTAGTTGAAGTGATAACTGAACTGACCATATCCGCCGCACAGATAATTCGGCTTGAGATGGATGCGAGTGACGCTGTTATGGCCACCAGCACGCCTGTTTCCGCGCACCTGGGATTTTGGTATGCCGGTTGTTCTTTCCGGCACGTGATAGACGATGCAGACGCCGCGCGGAATTCTTGCGCTTACGACGGCACGTGTGCAGTACACGCCATGATCGTTGTAGACCTCAACCCAGTCGTTATCCTTGATGCCAAGCTTTTCGGCATCAACCTCGCTCAACCAGCAAGGTTCGCAGCCCCGCGACAGCGTGAGCATTCTCAGGTTTTCCATATAGGTCGAATGGATGTGCCACTTGCCGTGTGGTGTCAGGTAATTGAGTATCAGTGCTTCGCCTTCCTTGAGCGTCTCTTTGAGATCTCCGTACAACTCGGGTTTCGGGGACGGCTTGTAGGTCGGAAGATTTTCGCCGTAGGCAAGATACATCTCGTGATCCAGATAGAAATGCTGCCTGCCAGTCAATGTTCTCCAGGGCACCAGTTTCTCGACGTTGTAGGTGTAAGGAGCATAGGCTCTGCCATCTTTCATCAGGCCGGACCAGAGCGGCGAGGTGTTGTAGCGCCTTGGCTGTGCCTGCAGATCCTCATAGCGAATATTTACGTCTGCACTGCCGACGGCCAGGTCCACGAGATCGAGACCGGTCTTCTTCTCCATATTTTCGTAAGCCCTGACAGTCAGTTTACCGTTGGTCAGGGTCGACAGTTTCAGAATGGCATTGGCGGCATCAATATCCTCTTCGATGGACGGGTAGGTCTTGCCATCCATCTGTCTGACCGGATGATGGTTGGACTCGACCATCTCGTCATAAACGTCGTCGCACAGGTAATGATTCCCGTGCGCGCCAAGCCCCGTCTTCTTGATGGCGTCGCCGAGCGTGATGAACTTCTCATATATTTTCGTGTAGTCACGGTCGACTACCGCAAGCTTGTGCATGGTCTTGCCAGGAACGGCCTCGGTTTCGCCGAGATACCAGTCCTTGATTACGGGTTGCGTTATCTCATCCGCGGTGTCATGGGCCAGCGGCAGACAGACAATATCCTTCTGCGGCTCGGGCAGATATTTCTCCGCCATGTCGCTGGTGGCTTTGGCCAGGTCCCTGAAAATATTCCAGTCGGTCTTCGATTCCCAGACGGGGGCCACAGCAGCCGAGAGCGGGTGAATAAACGAGTGCAGGTCGGTGCTGTTCAGATCCGCCTTTTCATACCATGAAGCAGCCGGAAGAACGATATCGGAATAGAGCGCCGAGGAATCCATGCGGAAATTCAAGTCGACGACCAGATCCATCTTGCCCTCCGGCGCCACGTCGCGCCAGTTCACTTCTTCGGTATGGTCTTCCGAATCCTTGGCGATGCCGTTCGAATGTGTCCCGAGATAGTGTTTCAGGCAGTACTCGTGACCTTTCATGCTGCCGACGATCGCGTTGCCGCGCCAGATGTACCAGACCCTGGGATGATTTTCCGGAGCCTCCGGATCGGCGATCGAGTATTCGATATCCTTCGATTTCAGCTTCTCGAGGACGTTTTCCTTTATCGCGTCCTCGTCGGTCGCGCCGGATTCAACTGCATCTTTACAGAGGTCAAGCGTGTTCTGCTTGAACTGCGGGTAGTACGGCATCCAGCCGTTTCTCACCGATTTATAAATGGTGTCGGCGGTATGCTGCCGCGTCATTTCGTTGTCGGGAACGGTGTTATATCGCGAGTACTGGCCGTCATAACGATATTGACAGGTGTTGATGTAATGCCACAACGGAGCCTGTTGCAGGCGCGGTGCAATACCCCAGTCCTTGGCAAATGCAAGTCCGCTCCAGGAATCCATTGGAGCGAGTTTCTCCTGCCCGACGTAGTGATTCAGGCCGCCGCCGTTTTTCCCGACGCAGCCGGACAACATCAACGCCATTGCACCGGCCCGATACATCAGGTTGGCGTGATACCAGTGATTGATGCCGGCACCAATGATGATCATGCACTTGCCCTTGGTGACATTGGCGGTATTCGCCCACTCCCGGGCAAATTGCAGCACTGTCTTGCTATCGACCCCGGTGAAAATTTCCTGCCACGCCGGCGTGTAAGCTGCGTCCTTGTCGGCATAGTCTGCGGGGTAATCTCCCGCCAGGCCGCGATCGACGCCATATTGAGCCATGATCAGGTCATACACGGTCGTGACGTACTCTGTTTCTCCGGAGGCCGTCGTGAGTTTTCGTACCGGGACGCCGCGCATGGCCTTATTGTCGAGACCCCACTCGACGAATTCGGTTTCGATGACTTCGTCATGCTGCTGCAGGAATGAAAGCGTCGGATCGTAGGGGCTGTCATCGACGGAATCCTCCAGTTTCATATTCCATTGACCCGGAGCTCCCCAGCGGTGCCCCATCGAACCCTTCGGCACGACGTAGCGGCCATCATTGGCATCCACGGAGACAAACTTCCAGTCACCATTCTCAATATCCTGATGCCCTGGTAGCTCGTTCGCACGCAGCATGCGGCCTGGCTGAAATGTCCCATCGACGTTGTCGAGTTTCACCAACATCGCGCTGTCCGTGTACTGCTTGGCGTACTCAATGAAATAGGGCGTCTGTTTCTTGTGATGGAATTCGGTCAGTATCACGTGCGAGACCGCCATCCAGAACGCGCCATCACTGCCTGCGTGCAGCGGCACCCACTGATCCGCATACTTGCAGACCTGGGAAAAATCGGGTGAGAAGACGACCGCCTTGGTGCCGTTGTGTCGCGATTCGGCGAAGAAGTGGCAATCCGGCGTGCGCGTCATATTGAGGCAAGCGCCCATGTCGGCAATCATTTTTGAGTTGAACCAGTCCGCACTTTCACAGACGTCGGTCTGTTCGCCCCAGATTTCAGGAAAGGCCGTCGGCAAATCGCAGTACCAGTCATAGAAACTCAGGTTGACACCGCCAAACAGCTGCAGAAACCGTGAACCACCGGCATAGCTCAGCATTGACATCGCGGGAATCGGCGAGAAACCAATGACCCTGTCCGGACCATGCTTCTCGCAGTGTAGATATTGGCGACCGCCATTATCTCCATGACGTCATCCCAGCTGGCTCGACGGAAGCCGCCCTTGCCGCGTGCTTCCTGATACGCCTTGCGCTTTTCTGTGTCCGCCTGCAGCGCTTCCCACGCCTTCATCGGGTCGCCGGTCTTTTTCTTTTCCTCTCTGTACGCATCGAGGAGTGCGCTGCGTACGAGCGGATACTTGATGCGTAATGGACTGTAGAGATACCAGGAAAAAGATATCCCCCTCTGACAGCCCCGCGGTTCGTACGGCGGCAGTGAGTCCTCAAGCAATGGGTAGTCGAGTTGCTGGGTTTCCCATACAACGATTCCATCCTTGACGTGAATTTGCCACGAACAACCGCCGGTGCAATTCACACCATGTGTGCTCCTGACAATGCGGTCATGTTGAAATCGATTGCGGTAGAACTCTTCCCAATTCCGGGTTTCTGGTGAAATGATATCTTTTATCCAGCTCATACTCTTCGCCCGTTCAATTCAACAATTTTTTCGTCACGCAGTGTCATCCAGACTGGACTTGATCTGCCGGTCATAAATTGCCTGGTTTACCGATCCTGTTTTTCGGCCTCGCCAGACAAACGCAAACAATCCGAATAGAAAGCCGGCACCGACGACTCCGCTTACGAACAGCCCTAATCCGTAATCTCTCGGAAGCTGGTGATACTGCTCAGAGTCGGCATATTCCAGGAACGCCACCAGTTGCGTGACTTCACTTTCTGTCAATGCCTTTCCTTCATATGCGGCCTGCATGACCGGAAACGGCGACTGGCCCAGGATTGATTGAACCCCGGCTCTGCCCATTCTGGAAAAGACTGTCGTCAACTCAGCAGCAAGAATACCGCCGCCCATGACAGCATCATTTCGGACGTGGTGGCAGGCATTGCAGGGTGCTCCGTTATTCTCGAAGCGAATATTTCCCTGAAACAGATCCTGCCCGGCGAGGATATCCTGTTCCGATGCCGGTGCAACGGGCTCTGCCAGTGCAACTGTGCTCGCCTCACTTTGTTGCGGCTGAACCGAACTCCTGGTTTTGATGAAGCTCAGGACATCGCGTATCTGCTCGTCCGACAGCAGTGCGTCAGGCATCAACAGATTGCTGTATTCCTCATAGAGTGCGACCGCATCAACGTCGCCGCTGTTGATCAGCGTTTGGGATGACTTGACGAACTGCTCCAGCCACTCCTGAGATCGCTTTTCGTGAATTCCTGCCAGGTCCGGACCGATCAACCTGCCGCCGCCAATCGTATGGCAGGCAAAGCATGTCGTATTGAAAACCTGTTCCCCACTATCTTGAGCGTGGGCCTGATCAGACCAGGCCAATGGAATAACCGTGAGAAGCATCCCAGGGATGAGGGCGCGCAGTCCCCCAGATAAATCATGAAACATATCTATCGGCCCGCTAGATTGATGGTAAGAATCGTCGCGATCGACCACGAAGTATGATCGTAGCCGGGCCGAGTATACGAATGGGTCAAATACTTGGAATACGTATTATCCGGTGTTTACGCGGACTTGAGAGACGTGCCTGTCGCGTGCACAACAATTTGATTAGACTGAAAACTTTGTTGTCCGGCAGCTGACGCTTACAGGTAAAGAACACTCGCGTGATATTGCAGATGTTCTTGCATGAATGTCGAGATGAAGTAATAGCCATGGTCGTACCCTTCATGCCGGCGTAACTCCAATGCCACACCTTTCTCTTTGCAGGCTGCCTCGAACAGATGCGGGTGTAGTTCCTGCTCGAGAAACTGGTCTGCCAGGCCCTGGTCAATCAGGATTTTGTGCTCGGGAATAGCATCCAGATTTTTGACCAGTTCGGTTGCGTCATACTCGGACCAGGATGACTGGTCCGGGCCGAGGTAGTTGCCGAGCGCTTTTTGGCCCCAGGGACAATTGATCGGGCTGCAGATCGGCGCGAATGCGGAAACACTCTTATATATATGCGGATTCCTGAGTCCCACT
>PVMK01163079.1_pt1 | contig 12326 bp, 8 predicted proteins | sample 1853481 | NCBI WGS metagenome assembly PVMK01 (sample SAMN08533507, study PRJNA380276) | Marine sediment metagenome, whole genome shotgun sequencing project. | reverse complement strand
CCTTAATATAAAATACCGAAACAATGTATATTTGTTTTTCCAATAAATTTTACCATACTAAAGCCAACACATAACACTACAATATTCTTGCCAGAGCACTCTTACTTGGTACCAGCAATCTGGTGATATATTCAGTCCATAGTCCTCATTAAAAAAAAGCGGCGGGCACAATATGTTGTGGTCCGCCTTTTGGTTTAAAAATGCAGATACATTGAGATAATCAAAGAAACGCCATAACCTGTGATACCATCAATTTTTTAACGATATCACAACAATTTTTGAGCCTGAAAAAACTTTGATTCGTTGGAGTTATCAAAGGTTTTGTAACGCATTTATTCATGTGATTTTTGCAGATAGTTCAACAGGTGTTTGCCCTGTGATAAGTTTACAGTATCTGCAAAATACGACAACGCAGATACTTGGTTTTTATTGTTGATATCTGCAATTTAGGCTCAGTTGCGATTAGGTCGAGTAGCCCGGGGGAATTTCACCCCCAGGCCCTCACAGATCGGTACGTGACAGTCTCCCGTCATACCGCTCCTGCCAGCCTTCCTCTTGAGTCCTCACGGTCTCAAGCCTACGCAAAAGAAACCCGGTTCCTCCCAGTTTCCTGGTTGCCCATCGCCTGTTGCGAGCTGACTCATCCCCTTCGCTCCAGCCCCATTACAGGACCTTCTACACTACTACTGGATGATCCGCCCCTGTGTCCCGCCTTGGTACGCTCACGCTTGTGGGGCCGCCACTTGCGTTTCTCCCTTAACATCAGGGCTACAGGTTCCCACGTTCCGCACAAAAGCCTGGATCAAGTTCATGCCATCTCTATGCCGGACGCCGCCCAGACAATAAACAGGCTCCCTCTGGGCTTATCCTGGAGATCTCCAAGTACCCCAGTTTTGACGCCACCTCTGATATTTCGACACCTCATCAATGGTTCGCTGGTGCTCATCTCCTTGATCCATACCTGACACAGTCTTTGCCGTGTCTTTTCCTTAACGCTCACCACAAAGGCTCGTTACCAATGCAGCTTAAGGTGGTTTGAAGCCTGCTCCTGCAAGCCGGCTCCGAGGGGCCCGCCCTCATCTTTTGAGCAGTTACGCACACTTTATATAAAAAGTGCGCTCGTGGCGCACTTGGAGATATCTAAATTTTTAGTCTTGACTTTAGGGTGCAGATATATCAGCAGGTATCTGTAACGGCTAAAATTTGATCAAGCTAACCATTTAATTCGCTTCAATCTGAGAGTTTTCAAGACTATTCGATATAAGAGGCGCCGTACATGTTGAAATCGGTTATTCGGATATATTGGTTTTTCTCTTCGGGAGTGCCTTCTGGATTGCGGTATATATCACTATAGTAAGTCAGACCCTCTCCAAAGAAGTTATTCCAACTTTGGCAGAGTTGATCACCTTCTACCCACCATTTCCCCTTATCTTTTAATCCATAGCCATCCCACACAGCATTTCTTTTTTTTTCAAACTTAATAGTCCATGTTGATCCTGAAAGAAGTCCAGTCTCTGTTCTACCAGAAACCAAATCTTGAATTTCATCACCAGTTAGTTTGTTTTTTTTATCTGCCTCGTAATACCTATGTGGTTCAGGGGCTCCCGCTTTGATCAGCCCGTCGACATATCGTTCTGTCATTTTTATGTCCATGAATGGGGTATTGTAAACTGGAAGCTGCAAATCAAATTTTATATTCGATAATTCAGATTCGACCGCTTCCAACCACCGTTTCTTGTACTTTTCAAATGCGGCTTTTGCTTCTTTTTCTCGGTTGAGATTCGAATATGTACTCGCAAACCAATTCTGCACCCATATTGATGGGTTATACTTAAGCGCTCTTTCGAATGAAGCTATCGCCGCTTCATATTCACCCAGGCAGAAGTTTGCAATGCCGGAAAGTTTCAGGCAGTCAGCCATGCTACTTGGATCAAGCTGCATGACTTTTTTAGCAATATCCATCCCGTCTTTTGGACTTCCACTGTAAACCAATACCCGAGCCATCGCAAACTGACTGTCAGCATCGTTGGGATTAATGACCGTGGCTTTTTTCGCGTATCGGAGGGCTTTTTCATGACGTCGCCGCGTAAGATCCATTTCACTCGCTACCCTGTAAGCGAGAGAGTTCGGGTTTTTCATAGCCATATTCAAGAAATAACGAGCCTTAACTTTAGCTGTAAAATAATTTGCCTGCAAAGCCTTTGCCCACTCCTTGCCTGCCCCCGCTGTTGAGTAATAAATGAGCGCCAGAGCAGCATACGCTCGGCCGTATTCAGGATCTAATTCAAGGGCCTTTCCAAGATATTTGATGGCAATAGCACAGTCTTCCGGCGTATACCGAAGATAATGCTGCCAACCCTTCATAAAGGCATCGTAGGCTTCGATATTGTCCGTTCCTTTACTGGCAATTTTTTCTTTCTCACCAGATGTTAATCTCACAGCCAATGCTGCCACAATCTTTTGAGTTATCGTATCTTGCAGAGAGAATATGTCTTCCATTTGCCCATCATAACGCTCCGCCCACAGGTGACCGCCGGTGGTGGCATCGATGAGCTGGGCATTAATGCGCACCTTATCTCCGGCCCTGCGCACACTCCCTTCTAAAACATATCGTATCCCCAGCTTACTGCCTACCGTCTTAACGTCCACTGATTTGCCTTTAAATTGGAATACTGAATTGCGGGCGATAACGAAGAGTCCAGAGATTTTGGAAAGATCAGTAATCAAATCATCAGTAATACCATCGCTGAAATACTCCTGTTCTTCATCACCGCTTAGATTATCAAATGGTAGCACTGCGATAGATGGCTTTTCGGAAAGAGCTGCATCAAAGATTTGCTCCTCTGATGAGGGGCGAAAATAATTATTCCACAAAGTTAAAGCACTTGTGGATAAAACGATCGCCGCTCCGATTGCGAACGCAACCCATTGCCATTTTCTGGTTTTTGGCTTTTCCTCACCGACCATCTTTCCGGCATCTTCGGGCTCAGTTAACAATCGATAAACCCGAATCGGCTCAGGAATATTTTTTACCTTTTGCTCGCCTAAATAATGATACCCCAGCGATAGCTTATCCTTAATATGCTCATATACGGTTCCTGAAATGGATATTCCTCCGGCTGCCGCCAGTCCTTCCACCCGCGCAGCAATATTGACACCGTCTCCATAAATCCGCTCCTCTTCTTCAATCACATCACCGAGATTGATACCAATGCGAAACTCCATTCGACGGCCTTCAGGGGTATCAGTGTTGCTTCTCTTGATCTCCTCTTGGATTTTTATGGCACCATTTACCGCATCCACAACACTGGCAAACTCGGCCAATATATTGTCGCCGGGAGAATCTACAACTCGACCATGATGTTGTTGGATAATTTCGGTGATCAAGACCCGGTGGGCGGCTAAATCACGGACAGTGGCCTCCTCATCGTCTCGCATAAGACGGCTGTAACCTTCGACATCCGCGCTGAGGATGGCGGTAAGTTTACGTTTAAAACCTTCGTCTGCCATATGGCATCCCCTTTTTTAAGGTTTAAAACAGAGTTACTCAGTATATGGGTTATCCGAAGGAGCGTAAGAAGTAGGTGAGAATCAGATTCGATTCCATTGTTGAGAACCGCTTCAGGTCGTTTGGAATAGGAGAATCAGAAATTGATTAGATACGTTTATACCCAAATCGAAAGAATTTAGTCAATCAGTATTTAAAGTTCCGGTCAGTGGTGATATCTAATCAGAAAACCAAATATCACCCAAGTACCGATACATTGAGATAATCTGTATAAAACCACGCCTTTGAAAACCTGTGATATCGTGAAATATCACAAATTACCCCAAATCCAGATATGTAGATGATATTCCAAGTCTGGTAAATGTACAGATATCATAATTGGTGGTTGTCAAGTCAAGTAAATCTTAATTTTGATCATTGTAAAATCATCTTCGTCCAGGGGCAGTTTAATAACATAAAGAGCTAAAAATTTCAGAGCTGCACTTCAACTTTACGGCATTCGCCCGGCTTCAGTCCATAGTGCTTCGGCAAGGGGCCAATAATCCCATAATCGAAAACACAATAGTACTCGCCATTGTCTACTTTGGGCTTTATTGCATACAGGTATGTTTTCTTTTTACCTTTCTCATCTCTCGCCAACCACAGAGTCAGTTTCATGTCAGCCACTCCTGCCTGTGTTGTGAAGCCGGGCCCTCATGGTATAGTTGGTACATCAAGGATAATTACAACTATGTCCGGGCAGTGCGTTCCTCAAGATTAAAGTTAAAATCATCATTCGCTATCTAAATAACAGCATGATTTCAGTTTGCATATTCCGGCAATATACAACCTGAAGGGCTCATCTAATTTTTGGATATCCAGATGAAATATCAAATTTTAGGAAATATGAGACTTTTCAAAATCTGCGATTTCTTGCCAGAAAACCAAATATCACGCAGCTACTGATATATTGAGAGACTGTCGAAAAAGCCCTTTTTTGGCCTTTTTCCCAATTTTGCTTATAATAAAATCGGACACTTAGAGATGCTAAAAACTAGCTTTAGAGGTTTTTCGACAGTCTCTGAGAGTAACACAAATTTAACTGGACCTGTGATATTCAATAATTTCTAACGATATCACAATAAATTTACGGTCTTAATATGTGCAGAAGCAGGTATTATTTGCTACTTCTTTTTAATAAAAGGAAATATATCAGTATATCCTGCAATATCCGTAACTATAAATATTGCGAAGACCAAAAATGCAATTAACAATATGGTCTCAAGAACACCGCCGGCGGCGGGAAGCTGATCAAATTTATCGACAATATCATTAACCTCAGCATCTGAAAGACTATCAATCCGGGCCTGCGCCTCCTGCGGATCAATGCCTTGAGATACCAATGCCGCCTGAATATCTTCACGCGCCAAAAGGTTGTTTAAATAGTCACGTGGGCTTTGGCCTCGATCTACATTTATGATAGATTCTGTGCCTATCATTGCTGCCCATGCAGATTGATAAGGGCATGCTAACATCAACATATAGATAGATAAAAAAATAGCGGTGGGTTTGGATATTTTTCTGATTATTTCCATTCGTGACCTCCTTTAGTTGAAAAGCTCTATAGATCCCATGACCAAAACAATTTCAGATTTTCCATTATCATAGTTTAACGTCAAGTGGTGATATATTGAGAGTATCAAAGTTTTGCCAATTTTGCAGATATGAAATGGTTATCACAGGTTTTTCAAGGTTTCAAAACTGCCGATACGTTGGAGATACCACTGGTTTTTAGAACTGCAAAGAAACCCGAGCAAAGAGTAACTCTACAACTTGTTGCCTATTTTGCTTTCAAGTATGAAAGTCAAAAAATTTCCGCCCGCCTTCGGCGGTAAAGGGTAAAGGTGTAAAGGAAATAAGGTATATGGTGTAATTAAAAATCCCGGGCAACTCGAAAACCAATGCCGAGGTAGCGGTAGTTAGGATCGTTCCTGAAGCGATCAGCAGATCGTATGCGCCTCGCGTTGATGAGCCACGAACCGCCACGCAACACACGATATTCACCTTTAGACGGTCCTTTTGGATCGGTCACTGAATTGGAAGGATAATCTGCATACCAATCTTGACACCATTCTATGACGTTGCCGTGCATGTCATATAAACCCCAAGCATTGGGCTTTTTGGTCCCGACAGGGTGAGTTCGGTCTCCGGAATTATCAATATACCAGGCATATTCGCCAAGTTCACTTGCCTCGTCTCCAAATGAGAACTCAGTGTTGGTTTCTGCCCGACACGCATACTCCCATTCAGCCTCGGTCGGCAAACGGTAATTATCAACTCCCTCTATCTCATTGAGTTTTTTAATGAAGCCTTGTGCATCATTCCAGGAAACATTTTCAACTGGACAGTCATCACCGCAGTCTTTAAACTCTGATGGATTATCCCCCATAACCTCTTGCCATTGGCTCTGGGTGACTACGGTAGATTGAAGGTAAAATGGCTTGCTTATCGTGACTTCGTGCTGTTTCTCGTCATCTGACCTTTCCGCCCCCCAAGGCGGGCTACCCATGGTAAAGCTTCCCGATGGGTTCAACACGAACTTCATGCCGATGCTATTTTTAATTATTTGTTGCGGAGGGAGCTTCTGTGTTCGCTTGGATACCTTGGGCTTCGTCCAATCTGGTTTGGTTCCAATAGGTGGCAGTGGGTAAAGTGGTTCGCCGTGAAAATGGCGTAGTAGTTCTTCAAGTTTAGCCTCAAAAAGGCCATCCTCGCGAAAGTCAATTAAAAGCCGACTCTTGAGATAGCTTGGCAGCGATTCCTTGGCATCCCCTTCGCGCAACAGAGGCACGAATTTCGTCTCCCGCGCTTCACCGGCAAATATCTCTCCAGTGACTATTGCTTTCTCGTATCCTACCCCGCCAACTCCAGCGTCCGCCTTCCTCGCAAAATTCGGCGTGCACACGAGCAGCACGAAACTTGATTCCCTTACTGACTTTTCCATGAACTTCGTCAAGTCCGTACCAGGGGCGCATTGAAACTGATCGAGTATCGCATCGACCCCACTCTCACGCAGCCGAGTTGCGAGCTTACGCGTCCATTCCCGATGTTGCTCGCTATCCCAGGAATAGCTAATGAAGCAGCGAGGGGGTTCCATTGTGCATCGCCCTTTCAAGTGAAAATTATACAAAGACTGCGTTATCTCGCTGATACCCCGAATTTCGCCAAACTTGCAACACGTAATTGATCAGCCCGCAATTTGGCCTTTCCGAGAACCTGGGTGATCTTGCTTTTATCTCAGTTTTACGTCAAGTTTGGATACATTGAGAAACTACCAACTATCAAAATCGATGAAATGATTGCAGATATCATATGGATATCATAGATTTACCTCAGGCATTCGGCCTATGTCAAACCTATTAACCCAAAGGAGGTAAATTATGAAAGTGTCTAAAGCATCAAAAATCTGGCTCGATTATCACCAACTCAATTCGAAAAAAAAATACACATCGATGCTATTCGGTGGTAATGGGCAAATTCTGTGAGGTGTTTGGAGATCATCAACTTGGCGAACTAACTGTTGATGATATCATGGACTTCCTAAATCAGCTAACTGATGGATGCAAACCTCAAACCAAACGCATCCGTTACGCCCACCTTTCCGCATTTTTCAACTTTATCAAAAACAACATCATTTCAGATTTTATAAGCCCATGCGATTCCAAGATGCTTCGGAAACTGTATCGACCAAAAGTAACCATTCAATGGGATGTACTGGAAAAAGAGACCGTTGACGAAATCATCTTCAGAACCACCAATGCCAGAGATCGTCTGTTGCTTGAATTAATGGCTCGTGGCGGTATGCGGGTTGGGGAGGTTTTGAAACTAACGCCCCGCGACGTTCAGGACCGGAAATTGATTATTCGTGACCCAAAAAGCGGTAAAGAACAAGAAACCATTTTTATTGCACAAAAAGTTGCGGATCGTCTGAGAGAATATATTCGTGCTGATAAAACCAATTCACATGAGAGGATATTTCCAATTTGTTATGAAGCTGCACGGGCAATTGTCAGAAAAGCAGGTGACTTGGTGGGCATACATCTGCGACCCCATGATCTGAGGCGGTACGCCGCCACTTATGCAAGCCGGTCCGGTGTTCCTCTTGAAATTGTAAGCAAGGTGATTCTTCGGCATTCAAATCTATCGACCACTCAAATGTACCTTGGCAAGATCAGCGATACAGAAGCTATGAAATGGATTGAAAACCTTTACGCCTAAAAAAAATAAGGGTGAATCCGACTACCCGGGTTCACCCCTTCTGGCTGTGATTACCAACTAATATCCAAACAATTTTCAGAATTGATATATACCGAATTGTTTACAGTATCTGTACTTTTGAGTGGCAAAATTTTGTACAGATACTATAAGGCATATCTGCAATTCAGGCTCATTTGCGATATGTTGGAGAAATCGGGGTTTTGTTTGTTGGTTTCGTGCCGGACAATATTTCAACGGAGGTATCGTTATCTATTCGATCCTGAGAGATGCGTTACACATTTCTCAGGATCGACTAACAAAAAATTGATGGACCGTAATAAGAAGAATGATAAGGGTTGAATTAAGCGAGCCTTATTTGCTTGGCGCAATATCACAGGCAATCGCGATAGCCGCCACATTCCCGCGATTATAAACCCAGTGCACTGTATCCTTGTGCTCCAGAATACTCGTGTCTTCGCCAGCCTTGAACTCGTATTCCCCGTCGGGTCTTCCCTCTGTCCAGGTTCCACTGATCACTTTGACCAGACCGGGGCGTGTCGCATGGCTGTGTTCCTTAATCTGGCCACCCGGTTCGATGGTAGCCTTCCGCAGACGCAGAATATAACCCTTCAGCCCGATCTGAGCCAACATCGAGTCTTCATCTATCTGGCCCAGCGCAGTCACCGCGATACCCTTGTGCTCGGTCGGCCCCTTCATCTGTGCCAGTATCTGACCGCCAATACCGCCTATTAAAGCGCTGACCACTGCTACTACCAATAGGCTTGCAGCGCGGCTCATACCCTTGTCTTGTCTTTTTTGTTTCATAATGATACCTCCTGTCCTTTGTCGTGGGTGAGTTTATCTTGAGGGGCGTTCAATGGGGACTCCCAAAAGGATTTAATAGCTCCTGTTAGGAGCCTAATAGGCACAATTTGAGGGGTTTCTCCATTGAATCATTACCTGATTATTTGGTCAAAGTTTAATGGAAACCAGTACCTATTTCAGTGGAGATAGAGATTTAGAAAATGAGAAGCTGATTAGCAATTGAATTTCGGTTTCAGATGAGATTCTGTTGAGAATGAGGTTCAGGAGGTGATCAATAAATAGAATGAGATGTGATTCACCTTTGCGCTCCAGAGCGATACGAGATATTAGATTTTGTTTATTTGGAATCGTTGTGTTTGTAAAGACAAAACATATGATTGTCAATAATATTAATGGGATAGTGCCACAAAGTATTATTCTAAGGGTGGATGATTGAAAACAGGTCAGGGAAGGTAAAGGTATGTTGCGGAGGTTCGATCCAGAACCAGATAGCTTGCCAGAAAACCATATATCAGCTAACTACAGATTAATTGAGAATACCAAAGTTTTGCCAGTTTTACAGATATGCTCTCGATTTCACTAATCTCTGTGCGTCCTCCACCATTCCCTCGGCGAAACATATTTATCACCCAGAACCCACATACCGAGCTTGGCTTCTTCCTCTGCTTTCCGGTAGCTCAAAGAATATGTTCAATGTTACCGGAAAAGACGATTTATTATTAATGCATAAAGGGAAATCGCCAAAGAAATAGGCAGTGCAATCGGCCAAAATGTGCCTACTAATATTTGGTATTCAATAATCCATCTATAATTTTTATCCCATATAAGAGCGAATTTAAACAAAAGAATAATGGATTTCACAGATAAAGCGGCAAAAGCTGGATATAGCAGGGAAACAAGGAAACCAAAGAAAAGCCCTCTGAGAATCCCATAAGAGCTTTCAGCAATAAAATAAAATGAGAACAAACCTGCAAAAAACGATATTGCGCCTAACAGCACTTTATATTCTCGGGCTTTTCCTTTATTGTTTTGCATGGATGTTTAAATCAATTAATTCTGGTTAGTAATATTTGCGAACTGGGGTCGGACCACGGTGAACGCTTGACAATTAAGGATGTATGCTGAAATAGTCCCGTTTTTTGGGCTTAAAGTGATGTTTTTGTCACCAAAAAGGGCGGTTTAAGAAAAAGCCAACCACTGGACTTGCACCAAGCTGCCTTTTCCCTTAAATGCATCTTTTCGACGGTAAAAGGGGCATTCTAAGGCCTAAAAACGACCTTGTTTTTAAACTCATGCCTTAGTTGGCGATGTTCTACCTTGGTCCGACCTGAGTTTACAGCGCAAGATCAGAATCCTCCTTCTCCCCGATATGCATGCAGAGCTTGTAGACCCTCATGGTATGTTCCCAGTCATGGCTTCCATTGGATCCTGAGAACAACTTTTCCGTACGATCTCTTATCTTATCAACTAAATCCATAAGAATTGATATTGAAAAAAATATTTTAAATGTTGGGACTTAGTGGGGGGGGCAGTTCTTTCTATTAAGTGAAGCGAAACTTCAGGAACATGAAGTTATGGAGAGTTCTCCATTTATTACTTGAACAAGTTAAGCTATGGGCGAGTTATAAGTAAATGTATTTGGAAAAACAGTTTCAATATAAAAATAATTTTATCATCTCTTTAGGATTCCTTAATAATTTTAGAGGATTTTGCATTGCTCCTGCCAAACATCCACAATTGGAACAATCTGCATTACTTCCAAAACATCTTCTCTGGTTCCAGGTCACATCAAAATGTAATACTTCATCACCCCAATAACAAAACCCGATATGATTCGGGAATTCATACCACTTTATCATTGATTTTGTCAAAAGGAAATGATCAGGATATTTAGATTTCACCCTATTTAGTTCATTGATTATTATCTTTCTTTCATTTTTCTTAACTGCCCTCGGAACTGTGACTTCAGTACCAGATGCACAAATATTACATACTACCCCACGAAATCCATTTTCTTTTGCTAATTTTACAACTTCCTCAAGCTCTTTATAATTGTCTTTTGCTATCGTCATGTTAATTGCAACACGTTTATCCTGTAAATATTTTTTCATAATTTTTGAAAAAGTACCTTTCCCCCTAATTGAGTCATTTGTTTCTTTTGTACCATCTAAGGATACAAATAATGGATGCTTAAAGGATTCTGGTATCTTAATTGTTCCATTTGTAATAACATAATTAAAGGGAAAAATTTGATTAGCAAGCATAAGAACATCATTTCGAAGTGCGGGCTCTCCCCCTACTAATAGCATGAATCTAATTCCTGATTTATGAAGTTCAAGAAATCTTTCCTTCCAAATATCTAAAGACAATTCTTTTGTTTTAAAATTTTCTTTTCCATTAAAGTGATAACAGTGTTTACACCTTAGGTTGCAGTTATCGGTCACATCAACTTCGGCAAAATATTTTGTGCCAGATATTTTTCTCTTTAGTTCTAAAAAGATAAGATAAAAGAATAAATATATTTTTTGCATAGTATAATTTAATAAAATGTTAGATATAAATCGTATGTTGAAAAGCTCCATATATCAATTTAGGACTCACTTTACTATTCTTTATATCTCTCTTTTGTAAAGCAAAAGACCATATTTCCGTAGGACGAACTTTCCCCCATCTTTTTAGAACTTAATACAATTGAATATAACATTCGGAATTTTGAGAAACCATGAAAGAGATTTGGAGAAAATGAAGCAATTTTAACAGTTTTCTTTCAAAATTCCTGTTTTATGCGTTTCATAAGCGAGACCGAGGATTGCAAAGCAATCCGGAAAGTCGGATTTCAGTTTGAATTAATAAAAATAGCATTTTTTAACTATACAATATATATGAAAATCAAAAATGTCATATATTTTTTAATAATAATTATTGCTATCTTTATTTCGATAGGTTGATTTGGTTTACTCGTCGAACTGGGGTCGGACCACGGTGAACGCTTGACAATTAAGGATGTATGCTAAAATAGTCCCGTTTTCCATAGTATTTCAGCCGGGAGCCGGATTGCAGATATATTGAGAATAACACAGGTTGCCCCTGATTGCAGATATCATCACCGCCTTATACCAATCAACTTTATACCGTAAAAACTGCTCAAGCTGCAATTATATCCATCAAGCTACGGCATGGATTAGAAAACCTCCGAATAAAATTGCCAGAAATCCACCTATACGCAAAAAGGAATGTGAAAAGCTAAGAGCCCATGACATTAAGCGCCTGAAATTAGTACGGCCCATAATTCCCAAAACGGATGCAGCAACGATCGAAATCCATCCTAAGATTAAAATCGCTGTCGGATATCTTGACTCTGTCGCGTACATTATTAAAGCTACACCTAAAATGACTCTCACAACGACTGCTAAAATATGCAGACTTAACGATTCCAATTTCCTGCGAAGCAGACCAAATATCGTTTCAGGGTTAATCACAATTATTATACCTGCAACGATAGTAGCGGTAGCAAATAGTATAATTATATAATTCATTGGTTAGCCTCAGTAAAGAATTCAATCTGGGTAAAGATATCATACAACCAGAACCAGTTTTACCAGATATCAACCAAGTACTGATATATTGAGAAACTACCAACTATCACACTAAATCAAATTATTGCAGATACCAAATGGATATCTGCAACTTATCGCATCTTCGGTTTTAGTGTCAAATCATGGCCCCGACAAATGCGGGTTCAGGGCAATAAAAAGGG
>PVMK01152128.1_pt1 | contig 12330 bp, 9 predicted proteins | sample 1853481 | NCBI WGS metagenome assembly PVMK01 (sample SAMN08533507, study PRJNA380276) | Marine sediment metagenome, whole genome shotgun sequencing project. | reverse complement strand
GGTTTTCCATCGACGGAGGCACGCGCGCACCTTGATATGACCAACCCTGTCTCACGCTATGGCCCCGACATTCTAAAAACGGGGCCCTGCGGGGCTCCCGGGGGGGAGAGGAGCGCAAATATCAACTACTTCGAGCCCGGGGAGACGATCGACATCGAGTGGGACGAGTACGTCGATCACCCTTCGCACTACCGTATCGCCTTCGACGACGACGGAGACGACGATTTCGTCGACCCGGCCACGATGATGGAGTTCTACTCGAACGACGCGGTCCTGCTCGATGGAATCGGAGACGAGCCCAGCGACCCGCTCTACCGCGTGAGCGTCCCTCTCCCCGACGTCGAGTGCGACAACTGCACGCTGCAGGTGACCCAGGTGATGTACGACAAGCCTCCATACGAGGTCGGAGGCAACGACATCTACTATCAATGTGCGGATCTCGTGTTGAGAAAAGGCGGCACCCCAGACGCTGGCGCTGGCACCGACGCTGGCGCGCGCGCTGGCGCTGGCGCTGGCGCTGGCGCTGGCACTGACGCTGGCGCTGGGTGTGGCGCAGCGCGTGGGATACGACCGGGCTGGGCTCGCCTCTGGCTTCTTTCGCTCGTCGGGATTCGCCGTCTTGCTCGCCGGCGCGGTTGCTCGTATAGAGAGGGCCTGATGCGGATCGCGGATTTGTACGCGGCTAGGCGGGAGCCGGTTTTCTCGCTCGAGTTCTTCACGCCCAAGAACGAAGCGGGCCGGCGGGCCTTGTTTCGCGCGATCGAGCGGTTGCTGGCGATCGAGCCGGCCTTCGTGTCGATCACCTGCGGGCTGCCGGAACGACCCGCGAGCGCACTGCAGACCTTGCGATCGAGATCCAGCAAAAAATCAGCGTCCCGACGATGGCGCATCTCGTCTGCACCGGCGCGACCCGGGACGAGCTCGACGAGACCCTGCGACACATGCAGCAACGTGGCATTGACCACATCCTGGCTCTACGGGGAGACCCACCGCGGGGCGCGACCGACTGGACCCCGGTCGAGGGTGGGTTTCGTCATGCCAACGAGCTCACCACATTCATCAGGGACCGATTCGACCTCGGCATCGGGGGCGCCTGCTATCCGGAGAAGCACCACGAGGCCCCGAACTTAGAGGCAGACATCGACAACCTCGTACGAAAGGTCGAAGCGGGCGCTGAGTTCCTCATTACACAGCTATTCTTCGACAACGATCGATACTGGTCCTTCGTCGAAGCGGTGCGCGAGCGCGGAGTAGAGGTTCCGATCGTCCCGGGGATCATGCCCGTGCTCAATCTCGCAAACCTGCAACGAATCGCGTCGCTATCCCCCGGAACGAGGGTCCCCCAAACCCTCGAGAACGCCCTTCGAAGCACAGGCGACGACGAGGAGGCAGCACTCGATGCCGGAGTCACCTTCGCAGCCACGCAGTGCCGCGAGCTGCTAGAAAAAGGCGCCCCCGGCATCCACTTCTACACACTGAACCGATCGAAGGCGACCCTAAGAACCGTCGCATCACTTTGAGGGGACAGCGTGTTCCCCTTTTATGCGCAGGGGTCTTGGGGCGCGCCGCGGACTATGGGGGCGGAGCCAGCGGTAGCCCCGGCGTAAAAGACGATTCTAACCGGTTCTAAGTTTCGGCTGCCCCGGTACCGGTCATGGCCGGTGAAGCCCCCATAGTCCGCGGCGCGACCCAAGACCCCGGTCCAGTCAAGTTCTCCTCAACACACTTGCTGACGCTCAAACACCTCGAAAGAAGGCCATCGACACGCCCGCTCCCATCATCATTAGGCCCACACAAATGACCACGAACCCGAGGCCCCCGACGTAGCACCAAGACATGACACTCGGTCGCTCCGCGGGAAGAAGGCAGGTATTGAACCGTAGCGGCCGCCAGTACCAGCCGCGTGGCAACTCGCCTCGCGGGTGGAGAACCTGGTAAAGCCTCACGTGATACATGAGGCCCGTCGGAACGCCGACGGCAAAGCCCAGTAGCGTGACCCAGATTCCGTTGTAGTAGAGCGTCTCCCACGGAGCGAACCAGACGCCGCTCAGCAGGCACATGAAGGCCGTGATCGCCCCGACTATCCCAAGCTCACGCATCGCCGCCCCGCGTCGGCCTTATCGTCGATCTCGGCACCGCCCCCAGGTTAGGCCCCTGGAATACACTGCGCGCCAGGTCCCGCGAAAAGGATGCGCGTCCACTGTACGTCCGACTACTTGCGCAACGCTCGCAATTCGTTCTTAAACAGTCCCAGATGACGCGTGACTCGAATTTCGTGACCCGTGAGTCGAATCGTCTAAAGACGTTCCCGACCGGTTGGTTCCTGATCTGCTTCTCGGACGAGCTCAAAGCTGGCGAGGTGAAGTCGGTTCAGTTCATGGGCCAGGACTTGGTCGCGTTTCGGACCGAGTCGGGCAAGGCGTGCTTGAGCGATGCCTTCTGTCCACACATGGGCGCCCACTTGGCCCATGGTGGCATCGTTGAGGGCGAAATCTTGCGCTGCCCCTTCCACGGGTTCTGCTACGACACGGAAGGCACCTGCGTCAAAACGGGCTACGGCACCAAGCCCCCCCGCAAGGCTAAGCTGCGCACCTGGCCCATCCAAGAAACGAACGGCCTGCTCCTGGGGTATCACCAGCAAGACTGGGAGGCTCCCGAGTGGACCGTACCCAAGCTCGACGATGACGGGTGGACACCGCTGGTCCATCACACCTGGGAGCTCCGTGCCAACCCATACGACACCGCCGAGAACAGCGTAGACTTTGGGCACTTCTCGATCGTGCACGGCTACCGGAAGACGGAGATCATCGAACCGCTCCATACCGACGGGCCCAAGCTCACCGCACGGTACGGCATGGATCGCGACGCCGGAGTGTTCGGAAAGAAGAATGACCTTCGCGCGGAATTCGAGATCACCAAATGGGGTCTCGGCTATTCGTGCGTTGAAGTCGAAGTGCCCGAGTACGGGCTACGCTCTCGACATTTCGTGTTCCCCACCGCGATCGACCACCAGATGCTGAAGCTGAGCCTCGCGATTAGCCTCCGACACGTCGCGCACCCCGAGAAGATCAACCCGCTGCTCAGGCTCCTCCCGAGAAGTGTTCTCCACAAGCTGATCCTCAGTGCTTCAATGCGCGGCTACAAGAACGACGTCTCCCAGGACTTCGAGATTTGGCGTAACAAGATCGGCGTCGAGCGCCCTCCCCTCGCTGAAGGCGACGGCCCCATTCACGCCTTCCGACAATGGGCGAAACAGTTCGACCCGAGCTCGACCGGCGACGACGATCAGGTCATCAGCGCCGCGGAATAGCCCGGGTCTAGCGACAATCCCCGGGCGTGAGGTTCGTCTCCGCATTCCGTAGGTCGTCCCGATCCTCCCCAAGCGCATACACCGGGGGGACGTCCGATCGGGGCGGGGACATCGAGCTCGACGGGCCCCCTGATGTCGTTTCCGGTCCACACGTCGAACCACTTGCCAGCGGGAAAGTACACGACGCGGCCCGTCGCCCCTTCGGTCAGCACCGGAGCAACGAGGAGCGAATCGCCGAGCATATATTGATCGCTCAGGTCCCAGGTCGCGGGGTCGTTCGGAAAATTGAGCATCATGTGCCGGAGTATCGGCGCGCCGGTCGTCTCCCATTCGGCGGCAAGCGCAACGAGCTCGTCCATGAGCGCGCAGTGCACATAGGTAAACTTTCGGAAGTGCGCGATGGTCTCTTCGTCGCGGTCCCAGCGCCAGTTGTTCTCTTTGTCTGCCCCCTGATGCGTCCGCATGATCGGGGTGAAGGCGCCAAGCTCCGTCCAGCGCTGGTAGAGCTCCTTGGCGCTAGGCTCGTCGCCGCGCGCGAAACCAGCAATGTCATGCGTGACGAACGGCTGACCCGCGAGTCCCATGTTGATCAGAGCCGGCACCACGGTCGGCAATCCGTCGAGCGCGCTCCAGCTGGTCTCCTGCTCGCCAGTCCAGTGAATCTGCGCGACGCTCTGCACACCCGTGAACCCCGATCGTGCGAACATCACCCAGTCGCCATCGGGACGCACTGCGTCCATCGCCTCGCGGGTTGCGCGTTGCCAATCGATCGGGAAGGTGTTGCGCCGCTCGACGCCGTTACTCCCATCGCTGGCCACCGCATCGAGAGGAATCCACTCCCCAAAGTCGGCCATCCATCCGTCGACTCCGTAGTCGCGCACGATATCGGCCAGCGAGTTGGCGATGTAGTCCAAAGTCTCCGGGTTTGAGAAGTCAGGATGCCCGTTTTGCTCGGGAACGTTGGGACCGATGGCCGGAAGGTACGTCTCGCCGTCCGGGTCGTTCACCAGGAGACCCATCTGCTCCATCGTGGTGAATCGCTGATCGCCGTTTGCGACGATGAAGGGGTTCACGTAAGTCAGGAACTTATAGCCGCGCTCGTGAAGACCGCTGACCATTTGACCGAACTCCGGGTAGCAGACGCTGCAGACCTCATTCTCTGGGCAGGTCTCGTCGGAAATGCACATCTCCCGCGGCTCCCACGCGTATCGGACCCCGAATCCACCGTCGAAGTTGATTCGAACTCCACCCCAGTCCTGAACCCACAGGGCCGAGACCGGGATGCCCGCATCCTCGAGGGCATCGACCTCGCCGAGGACTGCACGGCGTCCGCCCTGCGATCCGATCCAAAGGGAGTACGCCCAAAGCGGTGGTTGCGCGGGTCGACCGACCAGGTCCCCAAGCTGGCGGACCACGTCGACCGGACTCGGACCGTGGAACACACGCCACTGCACCGGCGCTCCACTCACGACCTCGACCCAGGCGATGTCCTCATCGGTCGCGCAAAGGTCAACCTGCACGCGACGAGTCGTGCTGAACAGTACTCCAAAGCCGCGCGCATCGATGTAGTAGGGCATCGGAAAGTAGGTTGAATGCTCGTTGCCGGCGAAGACGCCATCTCCGTCGCGGCCCTGACCCTGCTCGGTGACGAGCAGCTGGAATTTTTCGCCGCGCTGGTTGGTGGCGTTGTACTGCTCGCCGAAGCCGTGGAAGGTGCCGTTGTCGTCGCAGCGGATACCAACGGAAATCGAATCGGCGGGGTCGCCCGCGAGCTCCAGCCGAAACTCGCTCACCTCATCGCTCACCGGCGTCGCCACCAGGGTCGCACTACGAGAGCCGTCCGCGTTGGCGTACTCGATGGTCGCCCCGGACTCGTCATTGGTGATACTTCGCACCGAGAGGGGGTCGACCACCTCGTCGGACCGGACGAACCGCTCGGGCTGCCCGGAGAACGTCTCACTGAAGTTGCGCGCCACGGGCCCACCGGGCGCAAGCGCAAACAGGGTACGACCGTCCACGATCACTTCGACGGTGCCGTCCTCGCCGGCCACGATCTGAACCGAGCTAGCGGGCGACGAGCTCCCGCTATCACTACTGCAAGCGACCCCAACCACCAGAAAGCAGCTCGAGGTCATAAGCCAAAATCGACCCATTGTGTCACTCCTACCTAAGAAGACACGAGGATCCTAGGATTTGGCGGTCTTGGCAAGCCGAGGGCACCACCGCTAGGGAAGCGTCGAAACCCGAATGCGCCCCCAGTTCGGCTCGGAAACGCTTCCCACGTAGAGCCAATCGCCGACCTGCTCTGCGCTGCTCGTCATAGAAAAGCGGGCACCGTCCGCGTCCTGGAGGTTGTGGACGACGTTTCCGTCGGCATCGACGCCCAAGACGAAAGCGTGCCGCTTGGGCTTCGGCTGAAGCGCCGACGGAATCCGATCAATGATCTTCCGGAGCCACGGGCGGCCGGACGCGCTATCAAGCAGCGCATTGCGAGGAGGGTAAATCGCCAACCAGAAGATCCCATCCGCACCTGTTGAAATTCCGTCGGGGAAGCCCGGGAGATTGTTGACGAACACCTCGACTTGGCCTTCCTTGGGTCCGCGGACGAAAACCCTCTTGATTCCGTAGCGCGTCGTCTCGTTGACGAGCACGTAGGTTTCGTCGGGGGATACGGCGACACCGTTCGCGAAATGAAGGTCGCTCAGCACGACCTCGCACTTGCCGGTGTTGATGTCGTACTTGACCAGCCTGCCGTTCGGGGCGTTCTCGAGGACATCGTTCATGAACTCGTCTAGCGTCCATTTGTACGAAGCGTCGGAGAACCACGCAACATTCTGCGAATCGACGTCGACATCGTTGGTGAACCGGAAGGGATCGTCCCCGGCTTCCGTGCAAAGCACCGTGATCTCACCACTTGGGTCGATCGAAAGTAGCCCCTTGAACGCATCCGCCACGATGAGATTTCCATCGTTGTCGAAATCCAAACCAAGCGGCCTGCCCCCAGTGTCCGCGAACACCTCGACGTTCGCTCCATCGGGGGAATACCGGAGGAGCTGTCCCTCCTCGACGCCGACGTACACTCGCCCGTCGACATCTACGGCCACATCTTCGGGACCGTGCGTGTTCGGCGTCGGAAACAACTCCAGGCCTTGAAGCAGCCGATTGAGCGCAAAATCTCCTTCCAACGGCGGAACCGGATGCGCCGTCCAGGAGACCGGCTCGATCGGAACCGGCCACAGCAGTAGATACACAACGAGGACTACGAAAATCGCGCCTAACCAACGGCCTATGGTTCGTCCCATAACAACTCTCCCTAATCTGCTTTCGACGAGGTGTCTTTCGATTCCTTGCCCTTGGAATGCACGCTCTCGGCGCCCGCCCAGTTGATCAGCCCCATGATGGTGATCGACAACAGGTCTTCATCCGCCTTGCCCAAAGGACAAAGCTCCTTGCCGAGGTAGATGCACGCATCCAAGCGAGCCTTGTCGGGATCCTCGATGTACTTGCCTTCCCGCGTGTACCAAATCCCCTTCGCCGGTCGCGCCGGCATGCCATTGGCGTATTCCCAACGTCCAAGGGCGCTCCTCGCCTTCGGGCCACTTGGGTAGAACCACTCGCCCCGCGAGTTCTTGGCGATGCGACCGTTTGGATGATTGAGCTCACGGAACGAGCGCGTGATCGGCCTTCCGTTCGTCCAGGTCGTCGTGGGTGCACGCGTCACGCGGTACCCTACGTACGGGGCGCACACGTCTCGCTTCACCTGCGACAAGTTGCGTTTCTCGTCGACCGTGAGAATGCGCCGAACTCGGGTCGGATCGTCGAGGCGGGCGAGGAAGTCCATGATGGTGAGCTCCTCGCAAGTCGGCGAAGCCATGAGGGTTTGTTGAGCCGATGCCGAACCGACGGCGAATGGCAAAACGGCAACCAGGGCGATGGCGAGCCTACGAGACATGGGGGGCCGAGCTCACTACCCTCCCGCTATTCGTCTGCGGGCGCAAGGCTTCTCGGGCCGCGCGCGCTTCGCCGTCTCAGGCGATTCGCCTCCGCGAATCGGGCGTCTGCCCATTTGATCGTTTGCTGATGGGCCGCTTTCCGCGTTCGGGCCACCATTGCGTTGAATGTATGTCCCGTCTGGCTGCATGTCCCAGGCGCTTCGCTGGTCGCCAAGCAGCATGTCCAGCACGATGCGAAGCTCTTCTCGCAGCGGCTGAGGCTCGACCGGCACGAGGGTTTCGACTCTGCTGACCAGATTGCGCGTCATGCAGTCTGCGGAACCGATGTAGTACTCCTCTTTGCCACCATCACGGAAGTAGTAGACCCGGGAGTGCTCGAGGAAGCGCCCGACGATGCTGATCACGCGAACGTTTTCCGACAGCCCTGGAACGCCAGGACGCAGCCGACACGAGTCACGCACGATGAGATCGACACGGACACCCGCTTGCGATGCTTCGTACAACGCACGGGTGATATCGACATCTTCGAGCGCGTTGGTCTTGATCTGAATGAGCCCTTGCTCTCCCTTGTCGACATGGCGGATTTCCCGCCGGATCTTGGAAAGCAACGCGGGTTTGAGGAGCTTTGGCGCGGGAAGGAGCTTCTTGTAGTTGCGCCTCGGCTTGTAGCCCGTGGTTAGGTAGTTGAAAAGCTCGGTCGCATCACGCCCGATGTCAGGATCGCAGGTCAGCAACCCAACGTCGCAGTAGAGCTTTGCTGTCTCTTCATGATAGTTTCCGGTGCCGACGTGCACGTAGCGTCGCAGGCCATCGTGGTCGCGTCGCACGACCAGGATGACTTTGCAGTGGGTCTTGAGGCCGACGACCCCATAGGTGACGTGGATACCTGCCTGCTCGAGCTTGCTGGCCCAGTTGATGTTGGCCTCTTCATCGAATCGAGCCTTGAGCTCGAGGACGACAGCGACCTGCTTTCCGTTGAGGGCAGCGTTGATCAAGTGCTGAATGACCCGGGACTTCGCGGAGGTCCGGTAGAGGGTCATCTTGATCGCGCGGACTTTCGGATCCTCGCTGGCCTCTCGCAGAAACCGGCCCACCGAGGTACCAAAGGCCTCATACGGATGGTGCACCAGAAGGGCTTTTTGGTCGCGGATCGCGTGAAAGACGTTGCTCCGCCCGACGAGACCCGGCGCGTCAACCGGCCTGTGATCAGGGTCTCGATGCTCGGGTAGATCGAGCTGGGAAAGCTGAAAGAGGTCGCCCAGACCGACGAAACCGTCTACCTCGAAGACGTCCGATTGCTCATCGAGGCCGAGCTCTGCGGCGAGGCGTCCTCGGTGCGTCGCATCCATCCCGCGCGCCACCTGCAAGCGCACGATCGGCGCGAACTTGCGCTCTCGCAGCTCGGACTCGATCAGAGCGAGCAAATCGTCCGCTTCGTCCTCATCTCTCTCCACGTCGGCATTGCGGGTCACTCGAAAGAGCTCGGTGCGCTCGACGACCATCCCCGGGAACAGGAGATCGAGGTTCTGGGCCATGACCTCTTCGAGCGGCACGAAAACGAGTGAGTCGCGAAGCTGGATGAACCGCGGGACCCCGGCGCCGAGAGGGACCTTCACGCGTGCCATCAGAGGTGTGGGATCGCTTGGGTAGTGCAGCGAGACGAGCAGGTTGAGCGACAGATTGGAAACGAAAGGAAAGGGATGCGCTGGGTCCATCGCCTGTGGCGTGACCAGAGGAAAGATGTTGTCGAGATACTCGTCGCGCAGCCACTCGCGATCCTCTTCGCGAAGTGAGTCGTACGAGGCGAGCTCCACACCAACGTCGGAAAGCTTCCGCCGAAGCCCCACCCATAGCGCCTGCTGTTCGATAGCAAGGGGCCGTATGACGTCGTACGCCTGTTCGATCTGCTGGGATCGGAGTGCGCCCGTCGATGGTGAGCTCGTGAACCCCGGCAGCAACCTGCTGCTTGAGGCCCCCGATGCGCTTCATGAAGAACTCGTCGAGAATCGACCCCGTGATCGCCAGAAACTTCACCCTCTCGAGCAACGGGGTCCGCGTGTCTCGGGCCTCGTGCGCCACCCTCTTGACGAACTCGAGCCAAGTCAGCTCCCGATTGAGGTACTGCTCTGGCGAATCCAGCTCTAGCTTCGGTGTAGTAGATTGACCGTCTTCGTCCGAGACGGCTTTGGCCGGATGGCCGTTGGTGACTGCAGTGGGTGAGCTCATCGAGGGGTGCCGATCTTCTATTCTAGCCTGTCGCTGAGGGCCCGGGCCAGGTGCCAAATTGCACTTCCGCGGCAACCCCAGTAGGCTGGCCGCCTAATTCGGCTCTAAAAGGGCCTCCGCAGTCAAGTGACGATCAAAAGCGACCCACTCACCCCGCGCCGGCGACCGAGCCAGGACCGTTCACGAGACCGCGTGGAACGCATCCTCGAAGCGACCGCGCGACTGCTCGGCGAGATGCCGGTCGACAAGATCACGACGGCGGCGATCGCTGAGACCGCGAACGTTCCGATCGGCTCGGTCTATCAATACTTCCCGAACAAGCTCGCAGTGCTCGCCGAGCTGGCGCGGAGAGTGATGGAAAGAGTCGACGCCGCCACGGCAAGCTTGATCGCAGAGGACTTCGGCGTTTTACCGTGGGATCAAGCGATCGATCGCGCCATCGACGCAACGATCGAAGGCTATGCGCGACAACCCGGCTACGTGCAGCTCCTCTTGAGCATTCGTCCGACCCCCGAGTTCCGCGAAATCACCGACGAGTCGAACGACCGCGTCGCCGCCATGATGGCCCTTCACCCCGCGCTACAAGCACACATTCCACCCGATCGAATTCAGCTCGTGACCCGCTCGGCGATCAAAGCGGTCAACGCGCTTCAAGACTGGGCGCTTTCGATCGACGACCCCGAGCTGGCGGCCGAGATCGTCGACGAGATGAAAATTCTGCTGAAGGGCTACCTGACGGTCTACATGGACGAATCGCTTGCGCGTGGCTGAAAATACGCAATAAAAGCACGCTCTTGCGAAAGGATGAATAGTGAGTAAGACTCACTTTTCAATGTGACTGTTTAGTGTTACATACGGAGACCACTTTGGAGGAGGAGACCCGGTCCGCCTCAGCTGTTGTCCGAGTGGGGCCTTTTCAAGAGTATTCCCGATCAAATTCCAGAAGACGGCGTCGTCCCGTTCGACGTGACGGCGCCGCTCTTCACGGACTCCGCCTCGAAGCTCCGCTTCGTGCAAGTCCCCGAGGGCGAGCAGATCCAGTACTCGAACACCGAGCGCTGGCTGAACCCAACCGGAACGATCTACGTCAAGACCTTCGCCTACCCCTTCGATGTACGGATGCCGGAGCTGGGCCTTCAGCTCATCGAAACGCGCATAATCGAGTTCAAAGAGAACAAGGTCGACATGTGGGCGTACGTCTATCCGGACGGCGACAACACGGATGCAGAATTGAACCTTGGGGGCCCCACGATCGACGTGACTTGGATCAACCTCGCGGGCGAGGAGATCATGCTGGACTACGTTGTTCCGAGCGTTCTCGCCTGCAGGGTCTGTCACAGCCCTCCGCCACGCTCGCGCACGCTCGGACCGTCCTCGGGGATGTTCAACCGGGACAATGACTATGGCCCCGGGATCGGCGTCATGAACCAGATCGACTACATGGACAGCCTCGGCCTGTTCGACCCAACACCGCCCCCGGGAGACGAACGGACCACCTATGTGTCGGCGCCCGCCATCAACACGGAAGCCGGCCTTCACGATCGGGCCCGATCGTACTTCGACTCCAACTGCTCGCATTGCCATGCTCCGGATGGCGAAGTCGCCGACAAGGGCCTCTTCCTCGACTACCAGAGCATGGATCCCGTGACGGGCACCGACCCGAAATCCTGGGGTGTCTGCAAGGTGCCGACCTCGGCGGGCAACGGAACGACCTGCGACCAGAGCCTGGACATCGTCCCCGGCGACCCAAACGCATCGCTCTTGCTCTGTCGAATGGAGTCGATCACTGCGGGCGAGATGATGGCACCCCTTGGGCGCACAATCGCCCACCAAGACGGCGTGCAGCTGATTCGGCAGTGGATCCTAGAGCTTCCAGACCTCTTCCCCGAGCTGCCCACCTGCCTCTAACCATCTCATGACGCTCATCAGGTGTCGGTTTTCTAGCGCTGCTCAGATCATCGACCGGCTCTCTGCCAGGGTTGACTCGTCTTCGACGAGATCGATGCGCGACCGCGAGAAGCGATTGGCGACGGCAAGGGCACGCTCGCCCTTTCCCTGGTCGAGGCACCACTGCGCGTGATCGACGAGCAACGCCAGCTCGAGGGCGCGGCCGAGGGTGATCGCGAAACGCCTTGCGCCAGCTTCTAGTGTTGGTCGGTCTTCGACTGCGCTCTCTAGCCAACTCCCGGCGTGCTCGACCGCGACGCGAGCGCGGCGTGCAGCCTCCCGGAGACGCTTGTCCTTCACCGTTCCGAGCAGTCGCCCCGTCTCGTCTAGATACGCGCCCCAAATCCCGTCCTGGCGGAGTACTTTCAGCGAGTCGAGCGACAGCACGTTGGTCGTGCCTTCCCAAATCGAGAGGACCTGCGCATCCGCGAGAAGCGTCGGAAGGCCCGTGTCGTTGACATAGCCGGCACCACCAAAGCATTCGAGGGCCTCGGATGTCACGCTGACCACCTGCTTACCGGTGGTGAGCTTGGCCAGCGTCGTGATAAGCCGAAGCCCGAGCTCCTCCGAAGGCGTCGCCACCCCTGCCTCGGCTCGACCGAGCAGCTCGACGACGCGAAATGCCAGCAAGAACGCCCCTTCCGACTCGGCAACCATTTCGGCCAAAGTGTCGACGTGGAGTGGCATTTCGTTGAGAGGCTGTCCGAACGCCTTCCGACGACGCGCGTAGTCGATCGCAAGCGCCACGGGCCTCCGCATGCCGTAGGCTGCGCCAATCGCGTTCCAAGTGCGCGTGATGTTGAGCATCGGTGTGATGTTGCGGACGCCGTTTTCGAGCCCGTCAACGGGAATCGCCGGCGTTCCATCGAGAGTTAGCTCGGCCGTCGGAAGCTT
>PVMK01127547.1_pt1 | contig 12330 bp, 12 predicted proteins | sample 1853481 | NCBI WGS metagenome assembly PVMK01 (sample SAMN08533507, study PRJNA380276) | Marine sediment metagenome, whole genome shotgun sequencing project. | reverse complement strand
CGTTGACGCCGGTCGTCGTGCTGGCGACCCCCATCTGGCTGTCTTGATGACCCCAGCCGTGCGGTAGCGCGACGGTGCCGGGCATCAGCTCCGAGAGCAGCTTCACCGGGAGGCGAACGGTGGCGGTGTCGGTCGACACGTCGGCCAGCTTGCCTTCCTGGACTCCGGCTTGCAGTGCGTCGTCAGGGTGCATGTACAGGTGGTTCGTCGCGCGATCGCCGGACACGAACTCCTCGATGTTGTGCGTCCACGAGTTGTGGGTTGTGATCGCGCGCTTGGTGATGAGCTTGAGCTTGTCTTTCGTCTCGAGCTCGAGCTGAAAATCGGCTTCGAGCTTTTTTGTCTGTTTCAGAAAGACCTCAGGCGCGAGGTGCACTTTGCGGTCGTCGTGAACGACACGCTTGCCGAGAAAGCTGCCCGGGTCGTGCTCGGGACGGAGCCGGCCGTGTGGTTCCTTCAGCAGCTTCTTGAAGCTGCCTTGCTTGGTGGCTCGGAGTAGACCCGACAGCAGAAGCTCTTGCGGGATCGACGGCTGCTTCCCGCGACGTCCAATCGAATTGAGCGTTCGAGCCGTCTCGAAGACGCGCTGAGCGGCGGCCGAGCCCCACAAGTTGACACCGCTGGCCTTGGCGATGTCGACGTAGATCGTCGCCTCATCGCGCTGCTCGCCCTGGGGAGGAATGACGGCGCGCGTCGCCTGTAGGTACGGCTTCGACTGAAGCCCCAACATCAAGGGGAATACGAATGGCAGGTCCGGGCGCTGGAACGGCGAGGTGCAAGGGAGAACATGCGTTGCCACCGACGCGGTTTCGCTCGGCTGGATGTCGAGGACGACGAGCAGCTCGAGCTCCTTGAAGGCTTCGCGCAGGCGTTCGGAGTTCGCCATCGTGATGAGCGGGTTGCCGCCGGTCACGAACAAGGCTTTGATCTGCCCATCGCCCGGGGTGAGGATCTCGTCGGCGAGGATGCCGCCTGGCATGGAGTCGTTGATCGTTTGGAAATTGCCGATGCGACTTTCGTTCTCGTGCAGAAGCAAGCCGGTCTTCTTGCCGAACGCCGCGAAGTCGATGACGCCGGTACTGACGAGCGTGCCGCCCTCGCGGTCGAGGTTTCCCGAGACGGCGTTGATGCACTCCTGTAACCAGAACGCGAGCGAGCCGTTGGTGCCCATGTTCACGCCGGTCGAGCAGTACAGCGCAGCACCGTCGGCTTCGGAGTAGGCGCGTACGATCGCGCGGAGCGTCTCCGCCGGAATGCGCGTCACTTCAGCCGTCCGCTCGGGCGACCAGGCCTCAGCGACGCGACGGAGGTCATCAAACCCGGTCATGTGTTGATCGATGCGCGCGCGGTCGACCTCGGTGGTCGCCAGCAGTTCGTGCAGAAACGAAAGGTAGAAGAACACGTCGGTGTTGGGGCGGATGAAGACGTGCTCACCCGCCACTTTCGCGGTCTCGGTGCGGCGGGGGTCGACGACGAAAATCTTGGCGCCGCGCTCTTCGACCTCCTTGAGGCGCCGAATCGGGTTTGACACCTGCAAGAAACTCCACTTGGAGATCGCGGGATTGGCTCCGACGATGATCAGACACTCGAGTTTGTCGAGGTCGGGGAAGGGTTGCGTGAACGGGAACCCGTAGACCTGGCGGGCGACTGCGAACTTGTTGGCGCAGTCCTGTGTGGCCGACGAGAACATGCTGGCCGAGCCAACGCCTTGCATGAAGCCCTGCGCAAAGACCGGATGCAACACCCCGAAGCCAGCTGCCGTGCCGACATACATGGCAATACTGTCGCGACCGTGCTTGTCGATCAGTTCGCGCACCTTGCTGCCGATGCTGCCGAGCGCATCATCCCAGCTCACACGCTGAAGCTGCCCGTCGACACGGTGCAAAGGGTGGAGCAGGCGATCGGGCGTGTTGTACATCCGATGCTGCTTGAGCCCCTTGACGCAACCGTACCCACGCGTGGCTACGTGGTCGTTGTCGGGCTTGATGTCGACGACTTGGTCGCCATCCACCGTGACTTCGAGCCCACAAAGGGCCTCGCAAATTCGGCAAAAGGTCTGCACTGTCTCGGCCATGATCGACCGAGTCTATAGGGGCTTAGTCCTCGTGGATCAACTCGTCGAAGGCGCGATTCACGTCGTCCATCGATTCCACGAGTAGCTCGTCGGCGTTGTCGCCCGATGGGCCGCCCAGGCGCTGCAAACGCTGACCCACCTCGCGGTACTGGGGTTCCCGCTGGAAGACGAATTCGTAGTGCAGACGCGCTTGGTCTGTCAGGCCGCCGACTTCGCACGCCATCGCGAGCTCGTAATGCAGGCCGACGGATTCTGCAGGCGTCTTCTCGGGGCTCTCCAAACCGGACTGGAAGGCCTCGATTGCGTCGCGCGGTTGGCCTTCTTCCATGTAGATGAGGCCGATCATCGTCCAGCACAGGCAGCGCCGCCGCGGGTCCGACATCGCCACTTGGAACTCGCGTCGCGCGTCGGGAAACAGCCCCATCTCTTTGTAGGCGATGCCGAGGTCGAAGTGCGTATCGCTGTCGTCGTCGCTCACCTGCTCTGCGACGCCTGCCTTGAACTGCTCGAAGACCGTTTCGACGTCGATCATCTCGGCGCCTTCGTCGATGGGCGCGATCTCTGCGACTTCGGCGAGCTCTTCGGCGAGCTTCTCCGCGAAGTCGAACCCTTCGTCGCCGGGCTCGAGCTCTTCGTATTCGAGCTCCATCTCGGGCGGATCGGACGACATGGTTGCCGGTATCGACGACACGTCCCGCTGAATGAGCGGTTGCGCGACGGCGGATACGCCTGAGGACGCGGCCGCCAGATCGTCGATCTCGCGCGCCTTCTCCAACACGAGTGGATGGTCGGGAAGAGTGAGCTGAAGCTCGCTGACGATTGCCCGTGCCTGCGTGAACAGCCCGTCGACCAAATATGCATCCGCGAGCTCGAGAGTTCGCTCCATTAGGCTAGGCGCGAGCGCGGCGGTGGCCGGCGCGACCTGCGTGCTCACGAGTGGGAGCGCGAGGAACTCTGAATATGTCATCGGACCGAGTGCGCGCAGCGGGATGACCCGTCCGCCGGTGGGCGGCCGCGGCGCAGGAGGCACAGAGGCGTACGACCCCTCGGCTTCGATGGTCGCCTCGGAGACGGCGGGGAGGGACCCAGAGACCGTGCTTGCCTCTTCGACATCCTCTTCGACGTCCTCCTCGACGTACATGATGCCCGACGCACCGCTCAGGCTCGAGGCGCTGCTCAGTGAGGGAGAGCTCAAATGCGAGGCTCCGCCCACCTGCACGGTCCCGCTAAGCTGTGAATTGCCGAGATGCGCGGTCGAAACCGAGTCGGGCGACGCGGCGGGCTGCCGAACCGTGCCTGGCGGCATGTAGTGCTGCCCCGAGGCCGATGCGGTCTTTTGCAGGGCCGCCAGCGCCTCTTTGTCGTTCGGATTGAGCTCCAGGATGCGGTGCAATGCGCTCATCCGCTCTTGAGGGCGTTGCGCTTCGCGGTGGATGCGCGCGACTTCTCGGTACACGCTCACAGCCTTGTCGGTCTGGGAGAGCATCAAGAAGGCCTCGGCGAGCAGTGACAGCGTGGACACGTCGCGTGGGTCGGCTTTGAAGCAGATCTGCAGCTTGGCGAGCGCGCGCTTCGGATCGCGGCGCGCGATGTACGTTTCGGCGAGCTCCTTCGCCACCTGAACATCGTTGCTGCGGTGGTACAAGAGGCGCTCCGCCACCTTGATGTAATCGTCGAGACGACCCTGGTCCCTCAAGAGCAATGCGCCTTGCTCGAATTCGTTTGCCGCTTCTTGTGTGCGCCCCGCGCGCGACAGCGCTTCGGCGTACTTGATGCGAACCGGAATGTGCTCTGGATCGAGGTCGACCATCTTGCCGAGCATCGCCAGCGCTTGGTCCGTGTCACCGGCGCGCATGAAGCCGTTGGAGACATCCTCGAACACGCTCATCGCGTCACTGATCAATTGAAGCTGCTCGTACATCTCGCCGAGCCGCACCTGCGCGTCGAGTCGCGATGGGTCGAGCTTCAGGATCTGCTTGTAGACTGCGATCGCTTTGAGAAAGAAGCCTTGCTGTGCGTAGTGACCGGCGACGTTCTCGTAGGTCTCGATCGCCGAGCCACGGTCGCCCTTGCGTACGTGCAGGTCACCGATCTTCAGCAAGGAACGAACGTCCCGCTTGTCGGTATCGACCAGCTTCTTGTACTGAGCGATCGCCTTGTCGTACTGGCCGCGCGACTGGTACTTCCGAGCCGCGTCCAGAACCTTATTCCTGTTGATAGCCAAAGCCCCTGCTATGCCCCCATGCGTTCAGTGCGCCCACACAAGTCTACTAATGCCGGACGGGGGCGGTCAACAAGCGCTAGGCCTGAAGCTCGTCGAGGAACCGGGTGGAGAACCGCCCCTCTTCGAACGCGGGGTGCGCCAGGATCCTCTGATGGAGTGGAATATTGGTGCGAATGCCCCCGATGAGGGTCTCGCTGAGGGCGCGCCGCATCTTGGCGATCGCTTGGGCGCGTGTCGGTGCATGTACGATGAGCTTCGCTATCAAGGGGTCATAGTTCGGCGGAACCCGACCCCCACCGTAGACGCCGCTGTCGACGCGGACGCCAGTTCCGCCCGCCATGTGCAGCTCCGTAATCGTGCCGGGGGAGGGAGCGAAGGTGTCCGGGTCTTCGGCGTTGATGCGGCATTCGATCGCGTGACCTCGCGGGGAGAGCGGACGCTCCGGCAGTTCCAGTGCCTGGCCGTCCGCGATGCGAATCTGCTCGGCGACCAGGTCGACCCCCATGACGAGCTCGGTGACGGGGTGCTCGACTTGGATGCGTGGGTTCATCTCTAGGAACGTCAGCTCGCCGCGGTCGTCAAGCAAGAACTCGAGGGTTCCAGCCGAGATGTAGCCGGCCTCACCGATGGCGCGGCGGATGGTGGCCGACATGTCGCTCCGCGCCTCATGGGACAGAGCTACGCTCGGGGCTTCCTCGAGAATCTTTTGGTGGCGGCGCTGGATCGAACATTCGCGTTCGCCGAGCACGTGGACGTTGCCGTGCTTGTCGCCCAGGATCTGGAACTCGATGTGCCGCGGTCGGTCGATGAACTTCTCGAAGTAGAGCGCATCGTTGCCAAACGCCGCGCGTGACTCCGCGCGCGCGGTCTCGAAGATCGCTCGCAGAGCTTCTCTCGACTCCAAGACGTGCATCCCGCGACCGCCGCCGCCGCCGGAAGCCTTCAGCAGCACCGGGAAGCCAAGCGCCTCGGCCTTCTTGACGGCGTCTTCGATATCCTCGATCAGCTCGGTACCCTCGATCGTCGGAAGGCCGAGAGACTTCGCCAGCGCGCGGGCGCTCACTTTGTCGCCCCATTTGCGCATCTGTTCGGGGAGGGGCCCGATGAATTCGAGGCCGCATTGGGCGCATGTTTCCGCGAACTCGGCGTTCTCGGACAAGAAGCCGTAGCCAGGATGCACCGCATCGGCGCGCGTGATCTCCGCCGCGGCTATGATCGCCGGGATATGAAGGTAGCTGCGCGTGGGGTCTGCGGGACCGATGCAGATCGCTTCGTCGGCCAGCCGAGTGTGCAACGCGTCGGCGTCGATTTCGCTGTGCACGGCAACGGTGCGCAGGCCGAGTTCTCGACAGGTGCGAATCACGCGCAGCGCGATCTCTCCCCGGTTTGCAATCAGGATCTTGTCGAACACAGTTCAGGTGGTTTCAATTCGAAAGAGCCGATCGCCGTACTCTACGGGCTTGCCGTTCTCGACGAGGATTTCGACGATGGTGCCCGAGCCTTCGGCTTCGATTTCGTTCATCAGCTTCATCGCCTCGACGATGCAAAGCACCTGGCCCGTCGTGAACGAGTCCCCAACATCGACGAACGCGTCCGTGTCGGGGGAGGGCGCACGGTAGAACGTACCGACGAAGGGCGAGGTGACATAGCTTCCAGGGTCCTCCTCAGCAGCGGGAGCACCGCTCGGGAGCGTTGCGCCGACAACCGCAGCAGGCGCCACGGACTGCGACGCGACCGCAATTGGGGCGGGATCGCGTCGTACTCGGATGCGGTCATCATCGTGCTCGACCTCGATCTCCGTGAGATTCGATTCGTCGAGGAGCTGAATGAGCTCGCGGAGCTGATCGAGGTCCAACTTCATGGTGTCTCCCGGCGGTGACGGCTTACCCGGCAGCGTTCAAATAGTCGATTAGGGCGCGAAGGCCAAGTGCGTAGCTGTTCTTTCCGAAGCCGATGACCAAACCAATACACACCGCCGCGGTCATCGACTGGTGCCGAAACGCCTCGCGCGCCTGCGTGTTGGAGATGTGCACCTCGACTGTGGGCAACCCGGTTGCGGCGATTCCGTCACGCAGCGAGACCGACGTGTGCGTCAGGCCACCTGGGTTGATCACGACGCCGTCGAACGTGTCTCGCGCATCGTGGAGCCAGTCGATCAGCTGCCCCTCTTGATTGGATTGCCGGCATTCGACCGTGGCGCCCAGGTCCCTGGCCAAGTCCTTCAGAGCCAGCTCGATATCGTCCAGGGTGGTCGCGCCGTATACATCGGGCTCGCGGGTGCCCAGCAAGTTGAGGTTGGGCCCGTTGAGCACCAGGACGCGTTTCGCCGATGCCGCCATGGGGTCAGAGGATTTCGATTAGCTTAGGCGCGCTGGTTCGTAGCAGATAGCGGGCTTTGCCGACGTTGCCGCCAGGCTCGACGGCAAGGGCGACGAAGTACTCATCGGAGAGCATGCGGACTACCGTTGTGAGCCGCTCGGTCTGGACCGAGACTTCTTTGGTGGCGCCGGTGTCGAGCATTTCGGCGGCGCGTTGGATGCCTTTGAGCACGACGCTGTACTCCATCCCAACCGATTCGATGTCGAAGGGGCCGTTGCCTTTCGAGTATTGCTCGATGGCGATCCCGTCCGATGCCATCAGCAGCCCAGCCACTCCACCGTCGGTTCGATCGACGAGGTCTTGCAGTATCTCTTTGAACATCGCCCCTCCGCCCCGCAATCACCGCACGGACAGGCCGTCGGGTCAAGTATCGCGTTGGCCATTTCGCAGCTCTACCGTCAAGCCGCCGCCCATCGTATTGCTGAGCGCGATACGCAGACCATGGCGCTTGGCGACGTCGTTTGCGATATGCAGTCCGAGCCCCATCCCATGCGGGTGCCGCGTTCGCGCGTCACTCCCTCGGAAGGACGGTTCCAGCACGCGAGGACGGTCGCCTTCGCTGATCCCCGGGCCATCGTCGACGACTCGGAGGGCCCACGCGTCATTGGTTCCATCGAGGATGACCGCGACGTGGCCCCCCGCTCGGTTGTAGCGGACCGCGTTCTGAATGATGTTGCCGAGGGCCTGTTCGAGCAGAGTCAGATCGCCGGGAAACTCGATCGTGCTCTCCGGCACGCCAACCTCGAGTGCGATTTGCTTTCGTTTCGCGATCGGGCGGTGGCGATCGACGACTCGTTCGACGAGATGGTTGAGGTCGATCGGGTCTCGATGCGCTAGCCCTTCGTTGGCCTCGAGGCGCGCCACGGCGTTGAGGTTGTGCAAGAGCGAGCCGAGGTACTGCGACTCTTCGATGCTCGGCACGACGGCATCTGCGTCGAGCGTTTCGCCCGCTTCTATGCGCTGTTGGAGCGAAGCAAGGTGGCCTTGCAGGACGCTCAGGGGAAGCATCACGTCGTGAGTCGTGTTGGTGATGTAGTTTCGGAGCGCTGCCTCGCGCTCGCGTAGAGACGCGAGCTGCGCTTGGATCGTTTGGCGGCTATGTTCGAACGCCGCGCCGAGCTCCGCGATCTCATCGTTGCCTTCGACGTGAATCGGTTCTTGTGAGCCGTCCCCAATCTTTCGGACCGATTCGGTTAGCTGTCGCACGCGGCGAACGATCGGACCAGCGGCAAACAGCGCGACGAGGATGACGACCAGCGCGACCAGAAACGCCGGAGCTAGAACTGCGCCGGAGAACCATGCGGGTGGTCCCTGGGCGCGCATCAGAACCACCGCGCACGGGCCCTCGTCCCACGGCATCCGCACCGCGACCTGCGTGCGCCGTTGATCCTGTGAGCGGTCGGAGGCGACGTCCGTTCCGGCTTCGAGCTGTTGCGCAAGCTGCGAGGGAAACGCCGGGTTGTCGGGATTGCGGCTCTGGAGGTTCGCGTCGTAGGCGAACACTCGATGCCCCGGAAACCGATGGCGAGACGGGCCCGGATGCCGATGAGCGTGTCGGTCCCGCTGGGGCCCCGGCCAACGTTCCGGGTCGGCCTCACAACGCTCACGCCCACCGGAGTCCATTCGATGGACCACCGCCTCCGCGAGCGCATCGATTCTCACCCGGGAGTGCCAGCGGGATTGAGCCCAGCCCAACAACACCAGCAACGAGATCGTCGCCACCCCGAGCGTCAACGCCAATCGCGCGCGAAGCTTCATGAGCCTTCTGAGAGGCGGTAGCCGATGCCCCACACGGTTTCGAGCTGCGCGGCGTCGCCGCCGAGCTTGCTGCGGAGCCTCGAGATGTGGACGTCGAGGGTTCGTCGGCTGCCTTCGTGCGCAGGATCGAGTGCCGCATCGACCAAGGCGTCCCGAGTGACGGCCGAGCCCTTCCTTCGAGCTAGCAGCGCGAGGATTTCGAACTCCACAGGCGTCAGCGGCAGCGTGCCTTCGGTCGTGGTGACTTCACGCCGCTCGAGATCGACTTGAATGGCCCCGGCGACGAGACGCTCGGTGCCCACGAGGTTCGGGCGGCGCAAACATGCCTGGATGCGCGCGAGCAGCTCTTCGGGGAAGAATGGCTTGGTGACATAGTCATCCGCGCCGAGCTTCAGGCCGCGAATCTTGTCGGCCGTGTCGTCTCGCGCGCTGAGGATCAACACCGGCACCTCCGACTTCACGCGGTACCGCTTGAGCAAGTCCATCCCGTAGGTGCCGGGCAGCATCAGGTCCAAGACGATGACGCGGTAGTCGTCCGGGTCGATGCCGCGCGCCGTGTCGCCGTCCTGGACCCAGTGTGGGTCGAAACCTGCTTGCGAAAGGGTATCCACCACTTGTTGGCCAAGGGCGACGTCATCTTCCACGAGCAGGATTCGATTGGACACCGGGTCAGCGCTCTTCCATTCGTTCGACTCTGTGTTGTCGCTTCAGCAATCGAAGCTCCTCGCGCTGCGCGCAGGTCAGGTTGGCATAGATTTGATCCTCGGTCGCGAAACGAACGTCCTTCATGGCGACGAACTTTTCTTCGCCCCACGGCATCTCCTCGATGTCCTTGCGCTTCGCCACCGCCTGCTCCATGGCCGCGCGGATGTTGGCTTCCTGTTCTGCGCTGAGGTCGAGCCGTTGGGTCATCTCGGTGAGGTGCTCTTCCATTTTCTCGGGCGACCAGTGCCCTCTTTTGCCGTGAGGGCCTCCATGCGCGCCGTAGGCAAGCGCGACCCCGCCTGTCGTCAGTGCGATCGCCGTGACGCCACCCACTAGGGCAGCGAGGATGGTTTGTTTGTTGATGAACTTCATGAGGATTCCTTTCTGGGAGGTCCTGCCTCCTCATGAAGTAAACGACTCGAATCTTAAGCCAGTCTTAACGCCGGGACCTTTCAGGGCTTTTCGGCTAGTTTTGGCCTGTGGCCCGATCTTTTCTCGTCCTCGACATCGAAACCGTTCCCGATCCTGAGTTGGTTTGGGACGCGGCGGTCGACGGTTTTCCCCCTGCACCCTTTCACCAAGTGGTCGCCCTCGGCGTACTGTGGCTCGACGCGGATCACGAGCTCCAGAAGCTCGGTGCGTTTGGTGGCGAGGAGGACGCGCCGCCTGATGAGTCGAAGGTCTTGCAAGAGTTCGCGGACTTCATCGGGAAGCGGCACCCGACGATGGTCAGCTTCAACGGCAGGCGGTTTGATTTGCCGGTGCTCGTCAATCGTATGCTCAAGCACGGCGTGCAGTTTCCCGCGTATTACGCGGGCCGCAGCGGGGGGCCCCGACTATCGCTACCGGTTCAGCGACGAGGGCCACATGGACCTCGCCGAAGTGCTCACCGATTACCGCTCGAGCCGGATGCCCAGCCTCTCCGCGCTCGCGCAGCTCGTTGGCATGCCCGGCAAGATGGACGTCGACGGCTCGCAGGTGGAAAGCATGTTCGCCCACGGCCGCTACGCCGAGATCCGAGACTACTGCCTCCACGACGTCGTCCAAACCACGTTCATCTTCCTCCGCGTCGAGCTCCTCAGAGGCCGCCTCACCCAAGACGAATACCGCACCCGCGCCCAATCCCTCTGGACGGCCCTCGAGCAAGACGCCCGAGTCCTTCCTGTCCTAGAACAAGCCAACAAACCCCTGGCCCTCCTCCAGTAGAAGGGGACAGGCAGCGGCAGCGGCAGCGGCAGCGGCAGCGGCAGCGCCAGTGTCAGTGCCAGTGCCAGTGCCAGTGCCAGCGCCAGTGCCAGTGCCAGTGAATTGACGGTGTCTGACCCTTTTTCCGCCGGTTAAGGGGTTCTTAAGGTTTTCTGTCGTCCGACGGGGTGAATGCGGGGACGACCCGCAACGACTCATGAAAGACGAGGGATGATTATGCGATATCTACTTCATTTTGGGCTCTTTGTAGTGGCGCTGACGGCCGTGACTCAGGCTGATGCGCAGGATAGGCGGCATGGGGATCGGCATACGACGGTCGTGATTGCGGCAGGCGGAGGTCCCCGCGAGTGGTGCGGCCGGTTCGCGCGAGCGTGGCACGGCCGCGGGCGATCTACGATGCTCGGCGGGTGGTCTACGAGCCGTCGAGACCCTTGCACGACACCCGTCGCGCCTACTTCGATCAGCGGCAGGACCTCGAGCAAATCGTTCAGATCGCGGAGGGCTGGGAACAGGCGACCGCCAATCGCAGCCCGCATGCGCAGTGGAAGGTCGACCGTCGGCTCGATGCGTGGTTGGAGCGTGAGATCCGCGAATCGATTCGCGAGCCTAGCAACCACCGCTACACCGAGCGAGTGCGCATCCTCAGCGACGAGCTTGCCATGCTCGAACGACGCCGCCACAACGGGGCGCGGTCACTACGAGGGCGGCCATCAAGAGCGGGGGCACCACGGGCATGCTCGTCGCGGCCACGGCCAGCGCGGTTACTACGGGGACAAGGCTAGGATTCTCGACGAGCTCGTCGCGCTCTCCGAGCAGCAAGTGCATCGCGCACGAGCAGGCGTCCGTTACCCGTTCCAGATGTTGTACGCGTACCGCTGACCGATTGAGCCGATAATCCATCAAGCGCCTCGGCAGTTGCCGGGGCGCTTTTCTTTTGGCTAGCCGCTAAACGCGCGGCGCTCTTCTTCGAGCGAGCGTTCGATGTTCCCGCAGACGATCTCGCAAAGCTCGAAGACCGCAGGGTCGGCCACCGAGTAGTACGCGGAGTTCCCGCGCTTCTCTCGTTTGACGAGGCGGTGGGCCAGGAGGGTGTTCAGGTGCTTGGAGACGTTGGGCTGGGTGCTGCCCGTGGCTTCCACCAGGGCGCTGACCGTGCGCTCTCCGTCCGCGAGCTCGTTGAGGATCTGCAGCCGCAGGGGGACCCCAAGAATGCGGAACCTAGTGGCCACGTGCTCGACATTCTGGGGACTTAGGTGGGTTTTATGCATCGCCTTTCCTCTATAGCGCCATTTCGAGAAAAAATCACTACTTGACTATATGCTTATATGAACATATAGGTAGATCCATGAAACGAAAGATCATCGATTTTCCTCTCCAGCACGCACGCCTGGTCTTCATTGGCCTGGCCGTCCTGACCATCGGCCTCGGCTCCGCCATCCCCCGGATCCAAGTCGATACGGATCCGGAGAACATGCTTTCCGAGGACGATCCGGCCCGGGTCTTTCACAACGAGGCCAAGGACGAGTTCGCGCTTCACGACATGATCGTCGTGGGCGTCGTGAACGAGGCCGAGCCGGAAGGGGTCTTCAATCCTGAATCACTCGCCCGCATTCACGAGCTCACTCAGAAGCTGAAATCGATCGACGGGGTCATCGCACGCGATGTCCTCGGGCCCTCCACAATGGACAACATCCAACAGGCGGGTCCCGGGACCATCCGCTTCGAGTGGTTGATGGAGCAGCCACCCAAGACACCGGAAGAGGCGCTTGCCATCAAGGAAGCCGCGTTACGGCTACCGATGTTGCGCGGCACCGTGGTGTCCGACGACGGCGAGAGCATCGCGCTCTACGTTCCCATCGAGAGTAAGGATCAAAGCCATCGCATCTCCGAGGAGATTCGAACGATCGTCGATGGGTTTGGCGACAGCGCGGACGAGTTTTACATCACCGGACTTCCGGTCGCTGAAGACACCTTCGGTGTCGAG
>PVMK01122776.1_pt1 | contig 12331 bp, 12 predicted proteins | sample 1853481 | NCBI WGS metagenome assembly PVMK01 (sample SAMN08533507, study PRJNA380276) | Marine sediment metagenome, whole genome shotgun sequencing project. | reverse complement strand
TTTTCAATTAAGTGTGTGATTGAACCGCGCAGGTTTCAGTAGCAAACCCGGCGAGATTACCCCAACCGTATATGTCACTTGAGGCGCAAACCATCAAGCAACAATAATGTAAAAGTTGTAACATCCTAATTTCTCCGCCCTGAAAAATAACGATATCAGGTGCAGGTAAAATATTGTGTACTTTGAAATCCTATGAGGCTATGTTGACGCTGCTCCGGGCGGATTAATTAATCAAAATACTGATCAGTGCGCTTGAAACTGATACCCGACGCCGGCCACCGTGAGAATATATTCCGGCTTATCGACTTCAGCCTCGATTTTTTTTCTAAGCCGCTGGACATGCACGTCGACAGCGCGGCTGGTCTGATACAACTGGGAATCGCGCCAGATTTGCTGCTGAATGAATTCGCGGGAAAGCACTTCACCGGGATAGGAAACAAACAGCGATAACAGCTCAAATTCTGTTTTGGTCAGTTTCACACTTTGGCCATGTATTTTGAGGTCCCTGGACTTAAAATTGATGGACAGATTCTTGAAGTCATACTGATCGTTTACCAGGCTTCTTTCAAGCCGTTTGAAAATGGATTTGATTCTGGCTGAAAGCTCTAAAAAATTGAAAGGTTTGACGATGTAATCGTCGGCGCCGCATTCGAGCCCCAACACCTTGTCCGCAACACCGTCCCGCGCGGTCAGCATGATGATGGGAAAATCAAATTCACGCCGCAAGATCTGGCAGGCCTTAATGCCCGTCGATGTCCGGCAGGTTCAAATCGAGGAGTATCAAATCGGGTCTTGTTGTCTTGGCAATATGCAGGCCTGTGCGTCCATCAAATGCTGCCAGCACCTCATAGCCGTCCAACTCAAGATTCCCTTTGATGGTCTGCACAATATCTTTATCATCGTCGACGACCAGGATGCGATATTTGGATGCTTTAACAACATTCGGCATGGAAATCACTTTGACATTACTCCGCCTGGCGTGCAAGGGATTTCTTGATTTGTTACAAAACCGTTACACAATTAACACCATGCTTACATCAATTTATGCTAACTGTCTGTTTGATAAACACGGTTTGTCATGGCCTTAAGCCAAACGATGTTTCTTGCACAATATCTCTGAAAGGGCAGTAAAATGGCTGCAACAACCTCAGGAAAAATTTCGCGAAAATTTTTATTCCTTCTAATAGGGAATAGCCGTAATATTCATATTGATATCCATCTCCATGGGCCCGGACGTCGAAGACGGAATTCTGCATGTCCTGCCACGAACTCAGGGTCCCACAAAGATGAGCTTGAGAAATCAAGCCATGCCGTAGACAAGGATAAAAATCCCTATACAGTGCCATCAGTGTCACATCCCCAAAGGCATCGGGCCCCAGATATCTTTTTATTAAAACCTACCTGGGAGTCAAAGACATACTTGTTCATAATTTCGGGGATCCAGAAAAATTTGATCGTCGCAGGCTGCAAAAAGTTGCCCGACGTTTCCTGCCGGATGAAAACTGCAGGGTCTGTCATGATGATCTGACAAAGGATGTCAAAGGCGGCAAGATCTCTGAAATCGGAAGATTATGCCATGAGGCCTATTTGGACCAGAACGGAAATACCATGCGCGGTTGCGCGGGCTGTCATTTTAACATGGCCCATCTCCCCGAATTTGATCGACGCTTCTTTTTTAATGCCGAATTTGCCAAAAGGCTACCCCTCAAGGAGGAACAAAAGTAATGGCGTCTGGGTCTCAAACATCAAACTGGAAAGCGGTTACGCAAATGGCTGATTATATCCGTATCCGGTATCACGGCATTCGCTATTCTCTTTTTTGTCTATCAAAACGTCGCTTTTCCGAAATCAAGATGTGACGCGGTCAAACACCTGGAAAGTCCCGACTCCGTCTCGGATTGCTTTGAATGTCATATCAAAGCAACTCCTAAAATCACCCAGGACTGGTACGAGAGTAAGCATGGCGTAATGCTGGTTAAATGTTTTGTCTGCCATGGCCAGCCCGACGGCAAGGGCTCGGTGCCCTATGCGGTGGATCCGGACGTCAATACCACCTGCATAAAATGCCACGATCCCAGCATTCAGAAAATGGTAGCCAAATACGGCCTGGATCCGGACTGCAAGCAGTGTCATCCGTTTCACAATAACTCGCTGCACCACAAAGCATATGTGAAACCTGTTGCCAAGAAACAAATCTAAAAAACAAAACTAGGAGGCAGGAAAAATGAAGATCACCAGACGAGAATTTTTAAAATGTACGGCCGCATCTTCGGCGATGATGGCCATCGGTGTTCCGTTTTCTTTCGCTGCGGGGGATGAAAAAAATGTTGATCAGTGGGTCAAAGGCGTCTGCCGCTTCTGCGGCACGGGCTGTGGCGTCATGGTCGGGGTTAAAGACAAAAAGGTTGTGACGGTCAAAGGAGACCCGAACAATCACAATGCCGGGTTCCTTTGCCTGAAAGGTGCTTTAATGACGCCGATCATCTACGCCAAAGACCGCATCACCGAGCCGCTGATCAGAAAGAACGGCAAGCTCGTGCCCGCCACCTGGGATGAGGCCCTGGACTTGACGGCTTCCAAATTCAAGGATGCCATCCAAAAAGACGGCCCTTCGGCGGTGGGGTATTACGGATCGGGACAGGCGCTCACAGAAGAAACCTATCTGGCCAACAAGATATTTAAGGCCGGTCTTAAGAGCAACAATGTGGAAGGCAATCCGCGCTTGTGCATGGCCTCGGCGGTGGGCGGATATGTGACCACTTTCGGCAAGGATGAACCCTGCGGTTCCTATGATGATATCGATTCGGCCACTTGTCTGTTTATTATCGGTTCAAATACCTCCGAATGCCATCCCATCCTCTTCAAACGCATTGCCGCCCGCAAACAGTCCGACCCCAATGTCAAGATCATTGTGGTGGACCCGCGCAAAACCAACACCGCACGGATAGCCGATATGCACGTTGCCTTTATTCCAGGAACCGATCTAGCCCTATTAAACGCCATGGCCTACGTGATCATACAGGAAGAGATGGATAATTATCGCTTCCATTCCAAGTATGTCAACTTTATGGACAACAAAAAGAACAAGTTATCATTTGAAGATTACCAGAAATTCTTAGCAGGTTACACTCCGGAAAAGGTCGAAAAAATATCCGGCGTGCCGGCGGCAACCATCATCAAGATGGCCAAGATTTTTGCCGAATCCTCGGCCACCATGTCGCTGTGGTGCATGGGTCTCAACCAGCGCATCCGGGGCGTCTGGGCCAACAACCTGGTCAGCAATCTGCATCTTTTGACAGGCCACATAGGGAAACCCGGAGCCACCCCGTTTTCTTTGACGGGACAGCCCAATGCCTGTGGCGGTGTGAGAGACACCGGCGGCCTGTCGCATATGCTGCCGGCCGGTCGTTTGATCAAGAAGAAAGAACACCGCAACGAAATGGAGAAGCTGTGGGGCATACCCCAGGATTCCATCAATCCCAAGCCGGGCCTGCATACGATGGCCATGTGGTCGGCGCTGGCGGACGGTAAGCTCAAAGCATTGCTGGTGCTTTGCACCAACCCGGCCCACTCCCTGCCCAATCTCAACAAGTATACCGACGGGATGAAAAGAAAGGACAATTTTATTGCACTTATCGAGACCTTTAGCGATGCGGAAACTGTTAAATATGCCGATGTTGTTCTCCCCCCGTCTTACTGGTGCGAACGGGAAGGGGTCTATGGCTGTTCCGAACGGCGCTATGCCCTGATCGACAAAGCCATTGAAGCACCGGGTCAGTGCCGACCGGCGGTGGATATCCTGGTGGATCTGGCCAAACGCATGGGCGTTGATCCGAAACTGGTACCCTATAAGAATTCCGCCGATATCTGGAATGAATGGCGGGCGGTCGCCCGACCCACCACCTACAACTTTTGGGGCATCACCCGCGAACGACTGCACAAAGAATCCGGAATCAAATGGCCATGTCCCACCGAAGATCATCCCGGAACCAACATTCGCTATGTGCGGGGGAAAGATCCCAACATCCCCAAGGATTTTCCTAAAAAATACCATTTTTACGGCAAACCGGACGGAAAAGCGGTTATCTGGATGCGTCCGTACGCGCCTGCCGCCGAAGAGCCCGATGCGCAATACCCCTTTTGTGCTGACCACTGGACGGGTCATCGACCACTGGCACACCGGCACCATGACCATGAAGGTTCCCGAGCTCAGGCGCTCCTTCCCCAGCGGCCTATGTTGAAGTCAACACTGAAGATGCTCAAAAAATGAATATCAAGAACGGTGACAACATCTTGCTCGAAACCCGCCGGGATAAAATGGTATTCCAGGCCCGGGTGAGCGATGTCTGCCGGGCGGGACTTGTGTTCGTGCCCTGGTTTGACGCCAAGCTTTTGATCAACAAATTAACCAAAGACGCCATCGACCCGGGCTCCAAACAGCCTGAATTCAAAATCTGTGCTGCGAAGGTCAGTAAGGCGTGATCTCCAGTTAATTAGGTTGAAAGGTTGACTGAGTTCATTGAGTTGATTGTGGAAATGGTTGCATAGACCCTCATCGGGTTTTATCTGACAACATAAGAACTGTAGGTGTTCCGCCGAGGCGGATCAGCGCCGCCGCTGGCCGCCGAAGCGGCAAATGTTGTTACACAACGGTAGCGTTGGAGGTTTGAGGCAAAAAATAAGGCCAAAAGGCTGGGATGCTTCCTGGCTTCCAAGCTTGACAGCTTCCCGGCTATTGTGAATCAATGAGCGATTGGGCTATAGCGAAGCTTAACTTTCATCAGTATCGAGTATCTAATAAACTCCTTGGTAACTTAATCAACCTATCAACGAAAGCGAAACCATGGCCATAGCAGGACTTCTCGTTCATACCCTCAAGGAAAACCTTGAAGCGGTCGAAAGTCAAATTGATTCCATGTCGGAGATGACTACCTACGGCATCCATCAGGATCAGTACATTGTGGTGGTGGCCGAAGTTCCGTCGGATCAGATGGAAAAAAAAGTAGACCGAATCAAAGAGATTGATGGGGGTTTTGACCATTTACACTACCTATGTGACCATCGAGGATGAACTGGAAAACAACGAATCCTAAAGCAAAAGTATGTCTATGTTTCTGAGGCCTCCCGGGGCCAGGACTGAAAAAGAGTTCCTGGCGCGCTGTCTGCAATGCGGGCAGTGTGCCCAGGTTTGTATATTCGACTGTATCCGCATGCGTACCGGATTTAATCCCTTTGTTTCCGGAACCCCTGAGATCGATCCCAGCAAGGCACCGTGCTTCCTTTGCATGCGCTGCAGCGCCATATGCCCCTCTGATGCCCTGGAAGATGTGCCCATCGAAAAATCGAGGATGGGATATGCAAAGCTCGACAAAAAGAAGTGCTATACCTGGAAGGGATTTATCATTTGCCGCAGTTGTTTTGAGCGCTGCCCGTTGAAAGGCTCGGCGATGATCCTGGAGAAGGGTATGTATCCCGCCATTACAGACGTGTGCGTGGGTTGCGGTGTCTGTGAACATGTCTGCCCGCAACAGGCCATCGTCACAATTCCCACACGGTTTGTCAAATGAAGAAACCGACCATCAAAACCTGGCGCCGGGCCATTCAGATCGGTGTAGCTCTGGCATTTATTCTAATTCCTCTGCTGAATCACTATCGTATCAGCTATTTTACCGGCAACTTTCTGTCTTTTTATGCCGCCGGCCTGCCCCTGGCCGACCCGCTGGCGGTTTTGCAGATCACCCTTAAAAACTATTACCTGTCCGTCGATCTGCTCATCGGCGCCGGCATAGCCATTGGTCTTGCCATGATCCTGGGCACGGTATTTTGCTCCTGGATCTGTCCCTTTGGCCTCTTTTCAGAACTGGTGCAGGCCTTGTGCAAAAAGATCCTGCCCAAAACCAACAATGGTCTTATCATCAAAGGCACCGGCTTTCGTATCAAAATCATCCTTTTTGGCCTTGGCCTGGCAGGTTTTCTTATATTTTCCACCACCCCGGTATTAAATCAGCTTTCCCTGCCTGCCTGGTATTCGAGGATATTTCAATTCTATTTTGAACAACAGCATGTCTCCCTTGCCATACTTCTTTTGTTGGCAATTCTTTTAGTTGAATTTGCTGTTCGGAAGCGATTGTGGTGCTGTTATATCTGCCCTCAATCCTCTCTCATAATTGTGGCAAAGCTCGCCAGTCCCGGAAGGTTGAAGGTGGGGTTCCAGGAAGGAAAGTGTTTATGCAAAAAAGGCCGGGATCCTTGCCTGCAAGCCTGTTCCCTCTCCCTTGACCCCAAGCTTCTGGGCTACACCCTGGAGACAGGATGTAACAACTGCGGCGATTGCATCGTTGCATGTAAAAAACGGGGTAGCGCTTTAGAATTTCAATTCAGCCGATACAATAGCCGGAAATTCTAATCACTTTGACCAGTCCTTGTTATTGACTCCCTGCAATTGATCAGATATATTTTCGCCAAAAGAGATACGAACTTAGCTCGCTTCGCTCACAATTGGGATGATGGAACAATGGAATAGTGGAGTAGTGGGTTCTGGGATGATACAATATTGGATTAATGGCCCCGCCACCGGCGGGATTGCCGATAAAATTAAAATGGCTAATATCCTTTTGAAAACCAATATTCCATCGTTCTCTCCGAGGCGTAGGCGCTACCCTACGAGCGGAGGCCACCATTCCATTATTCCATTTCCGGGGAAATTCGGAAGCCCCAAAAAACCTTTATATTCTCAGTCGGTTGTAGACATTCCGAGACGTTGAATTATGCGGCTTACAATCGACAAGCGCGGCAAAATCTTGCCGCACAATGAAAATCATAATGATTTCTTTGCAAAATCCAAAAAATAGCATTCTGCTTTAGAGGCTATATTGTGAAAAAATTTCATCTTTCCATTCAGGCAAAATTTCTTTTAAGCATTATCCTGATTGTTGTCCCGACCCTGGGGATCATTTTCACCTGGGCAGGCATCCAGAATGAAAAGCAGGCTATGGATCAGGTGATAAATCAGGCCAGAATTCTGTCAAAGCAGATTATCCTGACTCGGCAGTGGATTTCTGACTGTGGCGGCGTCATGGTGCCGGGAGAAAGCAAAGGGGCTAAGGATATCAATTGCTTTTTTGACGACAGGCTTGAAACATCAAGAGGATGGTACCAGCGATTCACCCCATCAATGGTCACCAGAAAATTGTCCCAGTATTCAACCCGGCAGGACCTTTATCGGTTTCGTCTCGCTAGCCTCACTCCGCTGAACCCGGAAAACAGGCCGGATGATTTTGAAAGGGAATCGCTGATCAATTTCACTAAAGAAGGTCTTGTCGAAGCGTTTAATTTCGATACTCACAGCAACAATCATCATCTTCGTTACATCGTGCCTCTTCATCTGGAAAAAGCATGCCTTGAATGCCACCAGGCCGATGAGGTGTCTAAAAGCGGTATCAGGGGAGGGTTGAGTATTATCCTGCCCATTGACGAGATGCAGGCAACGGTTAAAAAAAACCAGATGGAGCTGGCTGTTTCAGGTGCCGGTCTTATCTGCCTTGTCATTATTACCCTGTTTTTCATGATGCGGCGCGTGGTGATAAATCCGTTAAAAAACTTGGAAGAGATGACCAGTGAGATCAGCAGGGGAAACCTTGAGGCCCGCGTAAATATCACCACTGGAGATGAATTTGAAAAACTGGGACGGCGTTTTAACACCATGGCCCGGAGTCTGTCAAAAGGACGCGACCACCTGGAAGAAAAGATCACCCAGGCAACCAAAGAGCTGTCGGATGCCAACCGCGAGCTGCAAACCCTGGACAAGCTGAAATCAGATTTTCTGGCCAATATGTCCCATGAGCTTCGGACCCCGCTGACGGTTATCCGCGGAGGCATCGATTATCTCAATCGCACGGTTAAAAAAGAAGATAACCGCAATTATCTTGACATCATCGATAAAAACCTGGCCCGTCTGATTCATCTGGTTTCGGATCTGTTTGATTTCACCAAGATCGAAGGCAGAAAAATCGAGTGGTCTTTTGATCAGGTGAATTTGAGCGTATTGATCGAGGAGGTCGTGGAGATCATAAGTCCCTTGTCCATGGATAAAAACATATCCATAAACTTTGAAAATCCCGCTGACGTCCTGGTAGAAATGGATCTGGAGAGAATCGAGCAGGTATTGGTCAATCTGATTGAAAATGCCATCAAATTTTCCGATCCGCAAACCGAAATTATTATAAAGATTAAAGAAGACGCCACATATGCAACGGTATCCGTCAAAGACCGGGGGATCGGTATTTCAGAAGAAAATCTCAAAACCATTTTTGATAAATTTTCCACCGTTCCCTCGGCAGGTGTCGGCAAGCCTGAAGGCACCGGCCTGGGCCTGGCCATCTGCAAGGCAATCGTCGAGGCCCATGACGGTAAAATTTGGGCTGAAAGCGTCAAAGGCGTATCAACGACATTTTATTTCACCCTGGTAAAAAAGCGACCATAGTGTCGCTTCAGCAAATATCACAAAAGTAATGTGGAAAAACAAAGTTCAGCAGAATCTTTGAGTTGAGAAAAATCCAAGCACCAAAATCCAAATAACAAACAATATTCAAATTCCAATCTCCAATGATCCAAACATTTGGACCCGCGATGAACTCAGCCGTGTCGATTAGATTCACTATATTTTGAGGTTTGTGACGATAATATAAATTATAATTCTGTCACAATTATTACGTTACAGAAACACAAAATTGTGCTAACAGTTAAGTTCACCCGCTGACCTGCAGCAATTTTTTTTGCTGTCTGTTATGTTTTTATTAACATAAGGGTGTCTGGAATTCGGAAGTTGGAATGCGGAATGCGGAAAATAAGAAAAATCGTAGGGCGGGTCACCGTGCCCGCCTGATTTTGGTCATTGTAACACTCGAATTTCATACTTCGGATTTCGAATTTGACAGGCAAACTGAACCAGAAAAGGTAAAACATCCGGTTTGTTGATTTGATTTAGGTTTATCAGGTTTCAATGACATTATGCAAAACTTTGAATCGCTATTAAAAAGTTCGGCCGCCGCCCACGGACATCTTTGTCCGGGGCAGGTGGTGGGCGTGCGTATGGCCATGTTGGGCTGCCGACTCATCGGTCTGGATGAGCCCACCCGTCGCGAGCAGATCAAAAAGCTAATTGTGTACGTGGAGATGGACCGTTGCACGGCCGATGCGGTCGCTCATGTGACCGGCGTCAAACTGGGACGTCGCTCACTGAAATTTATGGATTACGGCATTATGGCGGCCACATTTGTGAATCTGGAGACCGACCAGGCGTTTCGGGTTATATCCACCGAAGAGGCTCGCAGCCTTGCACCTGCTTATGCTCCGGCGATAACGGACAAATATCCTCAACAACTGGAAGCGTACAAGCGCATGCCGGACAGCGTTTTATTCCGGGTGCAGCAGGTGGAAGTTGCCATCAGCGAATATGACCTGCCCGGTCCTACCCGCCTCAAGGTGACTTGCAGTCAGTGCGGCCAAGTGGTGCGTGATCACCGGGAGGTGAATAATGATGGGTGTATGCTTTGCAGACCCTGTGCCGGAGGCGTTTATTTTTCCAATGCTCGGGAGGTCACCTGGCCCGATATGAACTGGGCGCCTGAAGGAAATCAATAAGTGATTGTTTACCGCAGAGACCGCAAAGACCGCTGAGAAAGTCATAATACAATTAAATAAATGAGTTCAACCCTTTTTAAAAGAGCATTTTGATGTCACCTGTTCTGCCGGTGGATCGTCGCATTTAACCATAGAAAGGAAATTTGGCTGTTTTCTTTTGGTGCTATGCCCTATGCTCAATGCTTTGAAAGGAGTCTCAACCGTGCTGAAAAAAATTAAACTGCAGGATGCTGTTGGTACCAAGCTGGCCCACGATATCACCGAAATTCGCCCCGGCGAATTCAAGGGTGCCGCCTTTCTCAAAGGTCATACCGTCTGCAACGCAGATCTGTGCCACCTCCAAAAGCTTGGCAAAAACCATCTCTATCTTCTTGACCTGGCCGAAGACGAAATTCACGAGGACCAGGCAGCGGCCATTTTAGCAGGAGCATTGGCCGGTGATGGCATCGTATGGCAGGATGAACCCCGGGAAGGCAAAATAAAGCTTTTGGCTGAGAAAGACGGCCTGTTTGCGGTCGATTCCTCCGTGCTGGCGGCCTTCAACATGGTGGACGAAGTAATGTGCGCCACCCTTCATAGCCACACCCTGGTCCGCAAGGGCGAGCTGGTTGCCGCCACCCGGGCCATTCCTCTGGTCATGAAGCGGGCGGCCGTAGAGCGGGCGGCTGCCATTGCACAGCAAAACGGTGCGGTTCTATCGGTCAAACCCATCCGGTCGGCCAAAGTGGGGATCGTCATCACCGGCAGTGAGGTGTATCATGGACTGATTGATGATCGTTTTGCGCCGATTCTTTCTGAAAAAGTGACCGCCCTGGGCTGCGAAGTGCATGGGCCGGTGTTTGCTCCTGACGATACTGAACTTATCAGCCGGGCCATTTGCACCCACCTTGAGCATGGGTGCGATTTAATTGTGCTGAGCGGAGGAATGAGCGTAGACCCGGATGATGTCACCCGTAAAGGGATCCATCTGGCCGGTGCCACCGAGATGCATCACGGTGCACCGGTGCTGCCCGGCGCCATGTTTTTGGTGGCCTACCTGGAGAACATCCCGCTGCTGGGAGTACCGGCCTGCGGCCTGCATCACCGTATCACGGTGCTGGATCTGGTGTTGCCCCGTATTCTAACCGGTGAGCATATCGGCAAAGCGGAGCTTGCTTTTTTAGGTCACGGAGGACTTTGCAAAGACTGCCCGGAGTGTTCATACCCCCACTGTCCATTCGGTAAAGGAGCATAGCGGTTGAAACAGAGCCCGGCTGCCGACCTGAAAAATGGCCAGTTTAATCGAAAAAGTAACTTTGGCCTTGGCTGTTTTCATATGACGGGTTAACTAAAAAATGAACGTCGAACGTCGAACATTGAACGTCCAACATCGAATAATGTATTCTGTCAATTTAAAAAAAAGACAGAGCACAGCGATTCAATTCTTCGAAATTCTGCGGTTCAGTATTCTTCGTTTCGCTTGTTTTAGAATCGATAAAGCGTAGCGTCATCAATATTCGATGTTCGATGTTGGACGTTCAATGTTCGATGTTCAACCTATTCACTGTTCCGGCCAGGCGGAGTTTCATACGAACCCGGGCGCCGGCGGCCGAATCGGCCAGTTTAATCGAAAAAAAACAACATTTTTGTAATAAATGATGTTTCATATAAGCGACGCCTCTGGCCGCGAGCGTCCGGTCTGATCAAAAAAAGAAACTTTGATGGTATTCGTTTAGCCACAAAGACACCAAGGCACCAAGATTACAGGGAGATTTATTCATTCCATACCCATAAGAGATCTAATGATAGACAATTATAATTTTTGTAATTATTTTAAATATATATCACCCTTTCGTGTCTTAGTGCCTTAGTGGCAAAACTATTATTTCGAATGCTCCTCTCGGTCACCGATTAACCGTTTCAGATAATTATATGTATCGGAAAAAGCAATGGCAAAACTTAAATTAAGATCAAGCCAGTGGATCGTTGATGAACATGACAATGCCATCATCGGCAAAGGCAGAGCGGAAATTCTGGAAAACATCGAAAAAACCGGATCAATCAACCAGACCGCTAAAATGATGAAAATGTCTTACAAAGCGGTTTGGAGCAAAATTAAAGCCACAGAGAAACACTTGAATACCACAATCGTTCATGCCGACCGAAAGGAAGGCTCCCGCTTATCCAGGGAGGGCAAGGAACTTCTGGAGAAATACAGACTTCTTAAACAAGAATGTATCTCGGTAGATGATAAATTGTTCAGCCGTATTTTTAAATAAATTGACACAATATTATGTATCTAACATCTAACAGCCGAATAACACTGAAATTTATTTTAGTGGTCCTCACAATTATTTTATTGGGCTGCAGGGGTGATCCGGAAGCTGCCTTCGTTGATTTTTCCGATAGAATGGTTGAGGAGCGACCTGGAGATGGAAGCCGGGATAATTCCTATTTTAAAGTGGCTGTGGGATCTATATTTTCGGCTCAGGAGACGGTCGTCCATTACCATGAACTTCTGGAATATATCGCCGGCAAATTAGGTCGGCAAATTCAACTCGTGCAGAGAAAGACTTATGGTGAAATAAATGAGCTTATCGGTGTGGGACAGATTGATCTGGCGTTTATCTGTTCAGGACCTTATGCCGGTGGAAAGGAAAAATTCGGCTTTGAAGCGCTGGCCATGCCTCGCGTTAGAGGCTCGCATCGT
>PVMK01188956.1_pt2 | contig 12334 bp, 11 predicted proteins | sample 1853481 | NCBI WGS metagenome assembly PVMK01 (sample SAMN08533507, study PRJNA380276) | Marine sediment metagenome, whole genome shotgun sequencing project. | reverse complement strand
CTCCACTCTGTGCAAGTAAAGGTAATTGAAATACGATGATGGATAGTAGTCCAATCCACCATCTGGAAAATTTGATGAAATTAATCATAGCTCCTCCTTGGTTTGTTGATAAAACAAATAATTTAATTATAACTACAGTGAATTATGTATAGCTAATATCTTTATTAAATAATTTTTTCAGTTTAAGCACTTAGTATAATTTCTAATAATTATTATTCTCTAAAAAACCGGAGACTCAGACCCAGAGTCTCCGTTAAAGATGTGGAAATCTCCTTCACATTTCTCACTCATGAAAGAATTCTCTTCAATATTTGACATAGCTTGATCCCACATCTGTATTCAGTTAATTCAAACGGACTTTCATTATTGTAATCCGTTAACATCTGTATGTAAATAATCTATTCATATTAGTTGATATTATTTATTGATTCTCTTACAACCAACTCAATCGGAACTATTATTTTCGTTGTAGCAGTACTTTCTGTTTTAATGATATTCAAGAGTAACTGGACAGCTTCAGTTCCCATTTTCACTACTGGTACTTTGATGGTAGTAAGTGGAGGATCTATCATCATATCTGTTTCAACATCATCAAAGCCAATTAGTGAAATGTCATTAGGAATATTGAGATTATTGTCTTTTAGGTATTGCATAACTCCAATAGCAGTAGCATTGTTGGCAGCGAAAATGGCAGTTACATCTTTATTTTGTATAAATAACTTTTCAGCAGAACTATATCCGTTTTGTCTTGAGAGATACTCATCATTAGTGACAACTAGTCCATTGCCATTATTAAAATTAGCTCTTTCAAGTGCAAGTTTATAACCCTGTAATCTTTCCATTATACTTGGGTGCGAAATTTCCCCTCCAATAAATGCAATGTTTTTATGTCCACTATTAATGAGGTATTCAGTAGCTAACATTCCGCCTCTTACATTGTCAATAAGTACACCTGGGAAATCACTGTTAGGTGGTAAATAATCAATGAAGATTATTGGCATTTTGTATTTTGTAATTGACTTGATAAATGCTTCAGGTACTTTACCGGCAATCAAAATTCCATCGGCATTTCTTTCTAAAATGAATCTTGGGAGTGGGTCGCCTTTTTTAAACGAAGAACTTACTGTAGCGAGTAGTACATAGTTATCATTTCCCCTGGCTTCGAATTCAGATCCAAGAAAAACTTTGGTATAGAAAGGTTCAGTACGTAAAAAATGTTCCTCAGTTACAATAAACCCGATGTTACCTGTTTTACGTGATACTAATCCTCGTGCCGATCTAGAAGGATGATAATTTAACTGCTTTATATTCTTTAAAACTCTTTTTTTAGTTTCGCGAGAGATGCGTTCATTATTATGTAACACGAGTGATACCGTTGCTATTGAAACATTGGCTGCTTTAGCCACATCTTTTATTGTCGGACGCATAAATTTTCAGTTAAACGTTTAACTAAAAATAGGAAATTGTCGCCTTGTTGTCAAGTAAAAGATTAAAAAATTTGGTGGGCGAATAGGAAATGTTCGTTTCTATTAAAAATTATTCTATTATTTATATTAATATGTTTATCCTAAATTATATGCTTAAACGTTTTACCTATTTCTGATAAAAGGGTTGGATAGATAGAGTCCTCACTTCTCAAGCTAAGTTCTTCTCTTCTATGCTTTCATAACAAAATATAAGAGATACATAAAACTTCCTGCTCTTAGTATATACGCATTTAACTAAAATTAAATGCTGTTTTGATGATCAAAATGTTTTTGATAAGCGAACTTTTGAAGGGAAGAATAAACTACAAATACATGATCAACGAAGGTAAGATTGGAGCTAGCGAACAGACTCGAACTTGCCTGCAGCAGACAATTGCCGAATTGCTCGATTACAGTGTCAGTAGGATAATTACGGTATATCAATAATCAATTTAGAATAAAAGATTGCGCAGCAATAACCCGTTCCCCCATTCCTCTCTTACAATTTACACTCCCTTGATTACCTTTTTGATTACTATTTGATGTGAGTGTTTGATGGGTTTGGGCAACAAAAAACCCCGAAAACATTTTATTTTCGGGGTTGTTTTGAGCTGGTGAACGGACTCGAACCGCCGACCGGCTGATTACAAATTGGTTGACCTTCTTTATTTATATTCTGATATTAAACACATTTTTTAATTAATGATTAATAGTACGCTATTTTGCTCATTTATTCAAGAAAATCAAAGTTTTATTAAAATTGAAAATGATTAGAAAGTTCATACCCTGAATCCCATCTTTAAACATCAATGAATCTTATTTCATCAATATCATATTCCATACCAACACTAAATCAACCTCACGCTGGGTTATCTCCAACCCTTCAATACTAATTGTTTCGGCTGCTTGGAATCTCTAACAAGAGCAATTACTTTGGAACCAAGAATATCATAAACAGTCAACTCATTCTCTAAAGTAAAATATTCGTTTAAAATGTAATGAATTTTTAATAAGTAACTTTTATACAATAAAGCTCAAACATTTCTTTTGTCTCAGGATCTATTTCATAAAACTTTACTGATATCTTTGCCGGTGAACTCTTAGTGTCTATTTCAGCCAAACCATATACAGATGTGCCTGTGTTAAAAGGTTTATATATTTTTGCATTTTCAGGCTTGGCCCAATCAGCTCGATATACTTCATATGAGAGAGATGGATCTTTCTGATTTTCCGGATGCAACGGGAATCCGGTAGCTTTTCTATAGTTGAATGGTCCTGCAGAAAAATCAAAAATTGCATGATCTATTTCAGAAAGTGAGTATACCACTGATGTATCGGTCTGGGAAATAGATTTAATCGGTGCTTTCCAGTTAAGAATATGCGCACTCGGATAATGCTGATCAGCAGAAAAAACAACTACCCCTCGAATCTTGTTTTCCTTAATAAATGACATTACCTGGTCACGGGCATATAAAAACCCACCCCACCCATCATTATGCCCAGGTCTATCACTTGAAGTGTCACCACCATAGTCGTTGAAAGGGATACTTGAAAAGATAATCTTGAATCTGGCTGTAGAGTTTTTCAAACCATTTAATAGCCATTCCAGTTGCTCTTCCCCGAGCATGAATTTCTCGGGTCCTTCAGCATTTTGCATGGGTGAACGGTACCAGCGCGTATCCAGAACAAAAGCGTCCACATCAGCAATTGAAAACTGATAGTAAATTCCTTCATCTTTTGTTTCATAGGGATAGTTGGGGTAGGTCTCTTTAAACACCTTTTTAGCAATAACTTTATAGGGATAAGTTCCGTCATTATTATCCTGTCCCATATCATGGTCATCCCAAATACCCATAATTGGAACCCTGCTGCTCATCTTTTGAAAGTTTTCAACAAAGGTTCGATGGTATTTTCCGCGGAACGCCTCTAACACTGATGTCTCTTTCAGCATAACCTCGCCTTCCTCGATTTTCTTTAGGCGCAGGCTGTCATTTGCAAGATATTCCTCCAGCTTATTTAGATTACCATCATAATCGGCATACATTTGATCACCTAACAGTGCTACAAAAGTAGGTGCCATTTCTTGAATGTTTTTGTATACATACGGAGTAGCCCATTTTTCACGCATCCCACTACCAAAAACAAAACTAAACTTTCCAGGCGCTCCCTGTTCGGGAAAAGTTTTAAATTTGAACCACTCAGAATATTTCTCCTTATCAAATTCACCTCGATACATATATTCAGTATTATAGTTGAGATCACTTAGCATCAAGTTTGCAGTGAAGGCATTATTATCAGAAACGGTTTGCCATTCAGTAAATGTGCTTTGGGATTCATCTTGCTTTTTATATTCAATTCTAACTTTACCCTCAGAAATTGTTTTAATTAAAATTGGCACTTCATTGTTCTGAATAATACCCACCATTGGTAAGCGTAAAAAGTCATTTGATTTTTGACTGCTACAAGCAATAAAAATAACAAATAGTGCCATTGAAATTTTCCTGATCATTCTAATTCTCCTTTATAAAGTTGTTTGGTATTTTATTTCAATTACTATTTAAGATAAACCATTGTTCTAGCATCCATCCATAATTTGCTGCTATTCTCACCCCGATAAGCAGTTATTCTATAAAGGTATATTCCACTTGCCATTGGCGCACCATAAGAGTTTTCGCCGTTCCAGGTAACTTTGTATTCGCCCGCACTCTGAAAATCATTCACAAGGGTTATAACTTCGGTTCCAAGAATATCATAAACAGTAAGTCTCAACTTCTCCTGTTTTCAGGAAGCGAATAAATAATATTTGTCCCCCCGTTAAAAGGAGTCGGAAAGTTTTGTGTTTAGTAAAAAAGATGATGGATTTCTGTAGACTGAGAATTTACTGACGTCAAACTATCTCTGGTTACAGTAATATTATATAACCAATTCATTATTTCATTTTCTGAATCCAATTCGTAATATGTAACCGATACACTTTTTGTAGAGTTTCTTGTATCAACTTCAACGTAACCATATACCGAAGTTAATTCTCCGTTATTAAATCCTGGATGTCCCCATTCTGATCTAAATACTTCAAAAGAGTAAAGTGGATTATTCTGATGTCCCGGTATGAGAGGATGACCTGTTGCTCTTGTATAATGGAACGGTGAAGAAGAAAAATCAAAAACAGCACGCTCTAAATCTGAAAGAGAGTAAACGATAGACGTGTCTGTTTGCGAAACAGAATTTAGTGGAATGTTCCAATTAAGAATATGTCCGCTAGGGTAATGCTGATCGCCGGAAAACACCATAACACCATAGATCTGATTTTCCTCTATAAAAGATAATATTTTATTGCGTTCAAATGTGTAGCCCATCCAGCTATCAAATCCATCCCTGCCGGTAGAAGTATCGCCGCCGTAATCATTCATCGAAACACTTGAAAATACAATTTTAAATGGTGCCGTTGATAGCTTCAAATTATTCAATAACCACTCAAGTTGTTCTTCGCCAAGCATTGTTTTATCTTCATTGTCATCCACATCCATTGGTGATCTGTACCAACGTGTGTCAAGAACAAATACATCTACATCTCCAATTTTAAACTGATAATAGATGCCTTCATCTTCTACCTGGAAAGGATAGAATGGATAACTTTCTTTAAATACTTTCTTAGCTTCTTCTTTATAACGATAAGTGCTGTCAGAATTATCCTGACCATAGTCATGGTCATCCCAAATTGCAACTATTGGTATTTTACTACTCATCGCTTGAAAATGTTCATCAAAGTTTCGTGCATATTTACCTCGCAAAGCTGGCACTACAGAATTTGGAGGACCTATATTTATATCTCCATCATAATCTGCATATATCTGATCTCCAAGAAGTGCAACAAAGGTTGGCGAAAATGTTGAGATATAATCAAAAATATTGTGCGGTACCCATTTATCTCTAAAGCACGCAGAGAAAACAAAACTGAACTCTCCAGGTTGAGACTGTTGAGGAAATGTTGAGAATGTAAACCATTCCGAACTGCTGCTATCTGCAAACATAACCCGGTATGTATATTCAGCATTGTAATTTATTTCATTAAGAATCAGGTTTGTTGTGAGATCATCACCAAATGATAAACTTCCCCATTCGCTAAATTTAGATATTGAACTATTAACCTCGTGATATTCAATACGAACGTTTCCAGGAGCTGTGCCCTTAACCAAAATGGGAACCTGGTTATCTTGAATGATACCAACTATTGGGGACCTCGATAATCCATCACTGCCCTAATGCAAATATTATGCTTTGGCAGAATAGAGAAAAAAGTAAAAATACAGTTGTTAAATACATGATATTTTTAATATTGTTATTATTTAAACGCATAATTATTATGAATCAATCCATTTCATAGAGCGTTGTACTGCCTTCTTCCAATGTTCAATTAACGTGTTTCTCTCGTCCTCACCAATCGAAGGATCGTATCTTCTGTTCAGCTTCCAAATATTGCTTATGTCTTCAACAGAATTAAAATCACCGATACCCTAATGCACCTAAGAATGCGGTGCCCAAAGCAGTTGTTTCGTTTATCACGGGAACATCAATTGGAATACCCAATATATCAGTTTGAAACTGCATAAGAAATTCATTAACAACCGCACCACCATCTGCTCGCATTGTATCGATATTAATACCAGAATCTTTTCTCATAACTTCTAAATTCTCTGCAACCTGAAAAGCAATTGCTTCCAAAGTTGCCCTAACAATGTGTGCTCTTGTAGTACCGCCAGTTATTCCTATCATCATACCTCTCGCATATTGATCCCAATAGGGTGCAGCCAATCCTGTAAAAGCAGGAACAAAATACACCCCTCCTGAATCTGATACTGATTTTGCCAATGCTTCGGTTTCATCAGCACTATTAATAATTTTAAGACCCATCCCTAAGCCATTGAATAGCAGCACCGGCAATATATACACCGCCATCCAATGCATATGTAACTTTTTTATCTATACTCCAAACCGCTGTTGTAATTAGTCCGTTTTTAGAATGAATAGTTTTGTTTCCTGTATTCATCAGCATAAAGCAACCAGTACCATAAGTGGTTTTCACAGACCCTTTATTGAAACAAGCCTGACCAAATAATGCCGCTGCCTGATCAACAACACTTCCGGCAATCGGAATTTTTGCATCTATAAAATTGGTTGAGGTATAGCCATAAATTTCAGCGCTATCTTTTATTTCAGGAAGAACAGACTTAGGAATTCCTATGATATTTAGGATTTCATCATCCCATTGATTCTGTATGAAGATTAAATAACATTGTTCTGGAAGCAGTAGAAGAATCCGTAATGTATATTTGCCCCCCAGTCATTTTCCATAGCAACCATGTATCCAGGGTCCCAACCAATAACTCACCTTTATCAACTTTACTCCAGGCATTTTTTACATTATCCAATATCCATTTTATTTTTAAGGCAGAGAAATAAGCATCAACCGTTAAGCCCGTTTTTTTTGTAATAAGGGTCCCATATTTGTCTTTCAACTCATCGGCAATCTTTGCCGTTCTTCTGTCTTGCCAAACGATAGCATTGTATATGGGCTTGCCGGTGTTCTTATCCCAGACCATACAGGTTTCACCCTGGTTATCTAATCCAATCGCTCTCAAGTCCTTAGCTTTTATTCCTGCCTGATCTAATGCCGCCGCAACAGACTCTTTAGATTTATTCCATATTTCTATCGGGTCGTGTTCCACCCATCCGGGTTTAGGGTAATACTGCTTGTGTTCTGAATAACCTCTCCCACAAATATTCCATTCTTCGTTGAATATTAATGCTGTTGTCCCGGTTGTGCCCTGATCTATACCCAGGTAATATTTCTTTATCATTCTACTAATCTACTTCTATTTATTAACCTACTTCTAAAAAACAAGAAATAAAAGATCACACCTATAATCAACATTAAGCTTGAAATAATCGCTGCATTGTGAAAATCTTTAGGTATTGTGAGGATGCCAATTTCGAGAATGAGCCACAATATAGCAAAGGTGAAAACTGGTTTTGAAAATTTACCAAGTGTAAAACTGCCTGATTTAAACTTCACATTTTTTCTGGTAAGTCCATATGCGACAACTGTGGTAAGATAAATTAATGCTGGCAATACGGCTGTCGCAGGCAACAAGATCTATCAGTGATTCAGCAAAATAGATAGAGATTAAAGATAATATAAGAATTAAGAAAAGAGCTGCCGTAGGCACTTTTGTTTTGGGTGATACTTTTTTAAAATATTGGCTAAATATAAATGCATTGTCCCGGGCCATAGCATATATTAGGCGTCCTGCAGAAGTAGTAATAACTAAACCGCAGGCGAAAATTGAAACGCTAACTATTACTAAAAATAATTTGCCGAAGACACCACCAAGGTTTGTCACTATGATATAGGGAAGAGGATTATCCGAATTCAGGACATCATTGAGATTTGGAATCGCCCATGTCGCGGCTATCAAAAAGAACATGCCAAAAATTCCGGACAATACAACTGAGGAGATAATTGTTTTGGGGATTGTTTTACTCGCATTTACAGTTTCTTCACTCAAATTTGCAGCCGCTTCAAATCCCACAATCGTGTAAGAACCCCATCAACATAGTTAAAAGGAAAGGAGCAATATATGATGTTCCTTTTGCTGCATTTCCAGTGCTTAGTAGGATGGAAGGGTCTGCATCATGTAAAAATGCAACAATGAATAGAATTATTGCTAAACCCACTGCTCCGATTATTTCAGTCCATACAGCACCGTTATTGATAAGAGTTGTTAATTTTTACACCAATTATATTCAAGGTTACCTGCAGGACAATTATAGCCCATAACAATAATCTTGAGGTTTAGATCTGAAGCTGCAATATTGAATAATCCTGCAAAAACCAATGCAAACCCCCAATCAACAGTCGGAATAACCAAAATAAGAAAACAAAATGATATCCATCCAGTCATCCAACTAACAAAGGGAGTAGATAATCTTTTTAACCATTGATAAGAATAACCACTGATAGGAATAATTCCAACAAGTTCAGCAAAAACTAATGCAACCAATAATTGACCGATAATAGTAATTGGCCATGACCATATTCCTGCCGGCCCACCGGTTTGGATAACAAACTTATAATTTGTGAAAATACCAGTAGTAATTGAAATAAATGAGAAGGCAATAGCAAAAGAACTGAATGATTTCAAGCTTCGTTTCAATTCCTGTTTGTAGTTGAATGCTTCTACAATTTTTTCATCTTCACTGAATGCATCATCTTTTTTCAAACTTAAACTCCGAATCCATTTGGGCTACGAAAGATAATTTGCTACCGCACGGGCAACACGCTGACCATTGAAGTAACACCACTCAGCACCATGAAATCCGCCAAGTATATTTCCAGCAGCAAACCAACCTGGCTCAGACAATTGATAATCTTTGCCACAACAGGTTTTCTTGAATGAAGTTCTACTTTTATATTACCATTTAGTGCAAGCTCGCTATTGGGAATAAGCTCCCCACAAATAACAATGCCATCGCATGGAATATTTTTGCCGTTAAGCCTCACTCCCGAAGCAGTTTTGTTTCCTATTACTTCAATTGATTTTGCACTTAATCCCTGATAATTCGGATTGCTCCATATTCGGAAATAAAGGCGTTCAAAGAATCCACATTTTGGTCTACTGCAATTATCAACTATAACTGCGTCCGATGCACCCGCTGCTTTTAATTTTGCCGCTGCCGCATAGCCTATTACATCGGAACCAATAATAACAGGATTATTCATCGGCAATAAATGGTTACCATCTAACAAGCGAAGTAATTGTTTAGTAAAAAGAACTCTTACGGGTCTGGAACCAGCCAGCCAGCCCCGCTCAGCCGGTGTTTCTTCTCGTGAACCGCAAGCCATTACTATTGCATCCGCAGAATAGTTTACCTCGCCTTCTTCGGGACTTACTAAAGTCAATATCTTTTTTTTCGCATCTATGTTGAGGACCTGGCTTTGTAACTCAATTCGTACTTTAGTTTTTATTAATTGCTTTTCAAGCCATTGTGCATAGTCTTCACCGAAAACCGGAATGCCGCCTCGCGACCACCTGACAAATGTTCGTACTCCGCCTTTCTTCTTTTTGTAAAAGGAAGGTATTCCACCAATTTTATCACTGCGTTCTATAATGGCTATTGATTTTATTCCGCGTTTGGATAAGGCAATTGCAGCACCAACACCTGCAGGACCGGCGCCAATGATAATAACATTAAAATGTTTTGTTGAATTCATTTACTACCTTTATTGATATTGTGCGGTTTTGGTAGAAATAATCTCACTTCCCGGTCCGCGTTTTGTAATCTTATTTAATGGAATATTACAGCGGTTTGAAATAATCTCAGCAACAGTTACCATACAATCAAAGCCCTGGCACCTCCCCATCTGGGCACGCGTTCTACGTTTTATCGAATCCAATGTGCGAGGTTTTAGCGGAGAATCTAAATGCTGAATAATTTCGCCAAGGGAGATCTGTTCGCAATAACAAACTACCCTGCCATACTCGGGAGATTCTTTAACTAATACATCATTTGAATATGGTCTTTTCCACCAGCCCGGCCAACTATTTTCTGAGCGGCTATCTATAGCTGCAGGGTTTACTTCAAGATATTAATCCTAATTTTTCATGCAGTTCACTAATCAAATATTCAGCTAATGCAGGAGAAGATGTAAATCCGGTAGAGCGGATTCCGGAAACTGTTATAATACCCTTATGACCGTCATTGCAGCGTATCCAATAGCTGCCCTGGCTGCAATTGCAGCGAACACCCGAAAAAGTGGTGATCACAGGCTGTTCATATAGTCCTGGATATAGTTTCGAAGCACCATCTAATAATGCCTGCAGCCGCTCTACAGTAGTATCTGTAACTGCATTATCATCAATTGTAAAATCTTCTGCGGTTGGTCCCGCAATTAAATTCCCGAATATTGTTGGGATAACCAATACACCTTTTGTATTTGCTGTTGGTATTGGTAGAAGAATATGATTTATTGCTGAACGACTATATTTATCAAATATCAGGAACTGTCCACGGCGGGGATTGATATCAAACGACTCTCCATTATAAAGATCAGCTAATTTTCGACTGCCCAGACCTGCAACGTTTACAATTATCTTAGTATCAATTCTCTTACCGCAACCGGTAACCAGCGTTTTAATTTTATCGTCTGCATTTTCAACTCCAATAATTTCCGTACCAAGAAGAATATCGGCACCATTAGTTAATGCGACTTCTGCAAAAGCTATTGAAGTAGAAAACGGATCAGCAATTGATTCTCTTGGAATGAGGATGCCCCTTAAAACATTTTTCGTAATTTGAGGTTCTAACTCAAGTGCTTGTTCTGCGCTTAACTGTTGAACATCTGTTACACCATTTTTCAGAGCTTTTTCATAGACTTTATCTAACTGTGTATTCTGCTCATCATTAATTGCTATTAATAGTGCTCCACATTCCTCGTAAGGAATTTTTAGTTTTTGAGCTAGCTCCGGCCATTCTCTTGAAGCTTTTGCAACTAACTCAGATTCAAGTGTACCAACAGCAGCATCAAAACCGGTATGCACGATTGCACTGTTACCTTTGCTGGTTGCCTCCCCAACATCGTAGTTTTTATCGAGTAAAAGAACCCGAAGTTTGTACATTGAAAGCTTATAAGCTAAGGCACAACCCACCACACCTGCACCAATAATTACTACATCATATGGTATATCGCCTAATTGTGCTGCATCATTAAATTTTAATGATTCATCAAAATCTTTATCCGACCAATTATAGAACAGTTTACCGGAAACACTCATTTTGTAATTTTCTCCTCTAAATCTTATCCTTTTCAATATTGCCCGGAAGGGCATTCCATTTGGAAATCATCAATAGACTTGCGATCAAAACGGATGCACTCAAAAACATAAATACACCATCCCACCCCCAGCTATCTTTAAAAAATCCGGGTATGGTTCCACCAGCGATAGCACCAATAGAACCCATTCCATTAATAACACCCGAAGCTGTAGAAGCTCCTTTACGCGTTCCGAAATCAACTGCAGCTGTTGCGCTAACAAGTGAATCAGGTCCATAAATCAAGAAGCCAACAGAAAACAGAAGACCTGCTGAAACCAGACTGCTATGTACTGAAGCCAGGTCATTAAAAAAGAATAGCAATAGTGCCAGGATAAACATTGAGATTACACAGTATGGCATTCTTCGTCGACTGGAATATTTTATCGGAAGCATAACCGGCAGCCAGAACACTAAACGGACCTGCTAAAAAGAAAGCTGCATTTACAAACGCCGACTCTGCCATCCCGGTTCCTAACGATTCACTTACATATAATGGTCCCCAGAATAGTATTGCATATCGTGTTGGTTTTATAAAAAAATATACTGCACCTAAACGAAGTACCATCGGGTTTTTAATTACCTCAATGATCGATTTCCAGGAACCTTCTTCCGGCTCACTTACAATCTCATCATTTGGGACCTCTTCCGAAACCGGTTCCTCCTTATGATATTCTTCGATTGGTGGAAGATCCATGTCCTGTGGTCGGTTTTTTTGTAGTAGAAAAAATAAAATCGTTATCACTGCAAGAACAATTGCCGGAATAAAAAATGCAAATCTCCAACCACCAAAATACACCGCCATTAATCCTGCGAAGGGTGCACCAATTAATCCACCAATTGTATAATTAGTCGCCCACCATCCCATAACTACACCACGCTCTCTTAGCGAGAACCAGTTAGTAATATTTTTTGCAAGCGGTGCCCAACCTGTTGATTGACTTAATCCCTGAAGAAGAGCAAACACACCGAAAGCAAGCATAATAGACGAGACTCCC
>PVMK01174663.1_pt1 | contig 12334 bp, 12 predicted proteins | sample 1853481 | NCBI WGS metagenome assembly PVMK01 (sample SAMN08533507, study PRJNA380276) | Marine sediment metagenome, whole genome shotgun sequencing project. | reverse complement strand
TTGCCGCAGGTAGCCAGGCTGCAGGGTTGCCTTTTGCTGAGATAATCGATAATCTCCTTTTCAAGCTCTTCCCGGGACAGGTGCTGCCGCTTAATCTTCATATTCTTCATGGCTTTTTCCATCAGCTTTTCGCGCTCTTCCAGGGTCATCTCGTGTATTGCCATTTTAAATCCTCCCTTAAATACTCCTTATATAATTCAGCTTTCTGTAATCCAGCGGTAATTAGCCTCCCTTATTTGCAGTAGATTTCATTTCGGCATATATTTTTTTTCTAATTATAAATAACCAGACAGCAAGCAGAATGTTTGCAACACCTTTGATGCCAAAAATCCAGCCCGGCCCTAAAACATCAAACAGATATCCACCCAGCTGCTGAAAAAATATTATGCCGATCGGCATCATCGTATTGAGGCCCCCCAGCACGGATCCCACGAAATGTTTCGGGGAAGCATCGGTTGCAAGGGTGTTGGCGCCGGTAATTGCGCCGGCATATCCCATCCCGATCAGCACAACCGCTCCCATTGTCATGACCGAAAAGGGACTTGGTGATAGCCCAAGCAGCACAAAACCGATGCCTCCCATAAAAAGTGTCAGGATAACGGTTTGGATGCGCCCCCAGCGGTCGAGCATCATCCCCACGAGGGGAAAGATTAAAAAAGTCGCCATACTCATGACGATCATGGGCTTGGCGCCGGCCTGGGTTGCGGTTTCGGCCGACATTTTAAGCTGCGCTCCAGCCTGCACCGCCCAGACAATAACAAACAATGAGGTGATGCTCATATCAGGGCGGCTGATCAGCGAACAGAGGTACGTGGCCTTCAGTGAGGGACTTTTTACGACCACTTTCATAATGTCCAGCACACTTTTTTTATCCTCGCCTTTACTTTCCGTCCGCCGCTCCTTGAGAAAGAACCAGGTAAACACTACTCCTGCGAAAGCTATTGCCGAGGTCAGGGCAAAAAGGCCGTTTAAACCTATAACTTTCCCGAGCGGCGCTACTAGGGCAAAAATGATGATGCTTGCAAGCCCCATCATAATTCCGTTAAGCGCCATTGCCTTACCCCGGTCTTTTTGATAGGTATAGTCCGAAACCATGGTAATAAACTGCGGATAACACAATATCAAACCTATTCCGACAATCAGCCGTAGGCCGTAGGCAACGAGCAAACCGGGTGCAAAATCGGCGAAATCAGCAGCACGGGAAGGCGCAAAGCTGATAAAGGCACAGATGTCTGCAGCCAGGCCTTCCGGGATGTGCAGAATAGCCGCTATATCGCGTGACATGCCAAGAAGGTAATAGAAAAACACCAGTATGGAAAAGCCGATAAACGCCAGAATCTTCCGCCCGATCCGGTCCGAAAGAAACCCCACAATGCCGACAAAGGCCAGTGTGGCAACCTGGCTGATGTTTTGTAATAAGCCATTGGTGAACCCGAACACATCATCTGGAACCTGAATCACATCTTTTAAAAACGCCGGCTGAATGATGTTCGGTATTATCATCAGCATGCCGATGAGCAGCGTATTCACATACAGAAAAAAGAAATTGCCCCTTGCCAGGCCAGGGGGTATTTCAATGCCGGCAAATTTTTTCGGTTTAAAATGACTGTTCATGAAAGCACCTTTCATGAGAGATGAATATATCCAGACAACGGAAAAGCATTCAACTACCTGCTTTCAATTTCTCTTACAGTATTAAATCCGCCCCACACAGCATCCATAATTCGGCCGGGTTCCGCACTATCACCAAGATTGAAAACATTGTTCATGTCTTTAATTGACTGGTAAAGTCTGTCTGGATTGTTTTTTTTATTATTGATTTCTGGATCATGACACTAAAAACTTCTTAATGATGTCACAGGCATTCTCAAATCTTTCCACCCAAAACGCATGGTACCCCCCGGTGATTTCCACCAGTGTGCTGTCCGGTATCTGCCCGGCAAGAAATCGGGCGTTTTCCACCGCGCGATGGGGTCTTTGGTGCCGGAAATAACCAGGGCGGGAGCGATAATATTCTTAGCTTCATCCACCGTGTCGTGCTTCATGGCTGCGCCCAGCTGAAGCATAAACGCGTCATCCCCCTGTTCTTTTCTCTCAAGCATTATCACTTCCTTCAAGGCGGTGACCCGCTTGGGTTCTTCTTTAAAAAACCCTTCTGAGAAAAAAAGGCTCATCATCTTTTCAGCCCCCTCCTCTATGGAAACAACCCGGGACATCTGCATGGTTTCCGAATCCTCGGGTGCGGGCGGAAGGTGAAAAAGACTCGGCATGGTGCAGCCCAGAACAAGGCGGTCGACCATCTCCGGATATTTCAGGGCAAATCTTTGCGCGATCATGCCCCCCACCGAGACCCCGAACAGGTGGGTCCTGGGAATGTCCAGGACGTCCAGCAGCGCTCGGGTGTCATCGGCAAACATCTCGGTACTGTATTCCATATCCGGCTTGCCGCTTCGTCCCACCCCACGGTTGTCAAAGGTGATGACCTTAAAGGACTTGGCAAGCACAGGGGTCATCCACTGCCATTGACGCGCAGAACAGCCAAGCCCCATGATCAGGGTTAGTGGTGGTCCGCTGCCGCAGATTTCATAGTATATGTCAATTCCATTAGCATGAACGGTTGACATATTTTTCCTCTAAAAAACATTATCTTATTTTTATGCTCTCACTCAAAAAAGCAGTGAGAGAATCTTGTGTGCAGTATGATCGTCGAGGCTCTGCTTGAGCCAGAACTCACCTGGGTCATTGTCAAGCATGGTTTTAAGCATCACTATCTTTCTTTCATTAAGCGCTTTCATATAGTCCGGATCTGCCGGCTGGACATCAGCCCAAAGTTTTGTGTAGAGGTTCAGGTATTCGAGAGTGATGTCCAGGGCCTTCTCCCCAATATTCTCAATCTCATATTTGTACTTGCCATATGTGTAAAAAGGTGACAGCTGGACCCGCTGCCATACATAGCGCTCGAATCCCGCCCCCTCAATATCCTTGTACTTTTTCCACAGATCCTCCATGGGCATGATGTACTTTTCAAGGTACTCCTCGTCCCTCGCAAGGTCAGCCAGCGGAATTAAATCAACACGCAGGCTGAGATGCGTTGCCGTAAAAACAACTTCCGAAGTAAATATGGGCAAAGGATAATTGTCTTCAGGAATGATGGTTGTGCCATAGACAACAATTTTACCACCCATGACTTCCGTGGTCAGGGTAAGAATTTTTGCTATTTTGTCAGCCTTGAACGCACGCAGCTGCTGGGTCATCATGTCGAGTTTGATCTCTTCAACGTCAGTAATATCCTCCCCCTTATACTCTGTCATTCGCTGAGGATTAAGCGGTGCAAGTTCTTCAACAATGCGATCATAATAAGGAATTCCTTCCATAGGTCTTTCTCCTTTTATATTAAATAACCTTTACTTTGCAAATGTCCCCCGGCTCCACCTTTATTTTTATCAGATCCGTTAAGTCTGCCCCCTTGATAAAGCCATGCCACACAGGGGTACACCACTTTGTGCAAACATCTTTCCAGGTAATCTTGTACGTTCCCAAACCCTTTTCTATCTGGGCAAGCATGGGCTTGAAGGGACAGGGGACCGAGCGCTCGCCTTTTTTAATCGTAATGTTCTCATAAAGCTGATATGAACAGCTGGTCCGCTCAAACATGGCCCAAAGGAATATGTCATTGCCTATTTGTTCAACACCCATTTTAAGATGCCTGTTTACTAAAACGCCCAGCCTTTGGACATAATCTTCAGTAAACTTTTCGTAGACCCCTTTCCTGACCACAAAGTCAAGGTCCCGAAGCAGGAGCTTTACAAGCGCATCGTTAAATTTATGGGGGTAAGGCTTTGTATCACTATAGGTCCTTTCAAGATTCTTGAAAGCTGCTCCCAGGTCATCGCGATTTTTAAAATTGCCATCGAGCCATGCCCGGGCCATGCCCGGTACAACAAGCAAAGCCAAGGGTCGAGAAAAATCCGGCAGAAAAAGCTTTTTTTGCAAAATTTCTGCGATTCATCTGCTGGAGGGAATCATCAGTACCTTTTTCCGCCGGGGGCTCATGAGTTCTTATATAATTTTTCATGTTCACTTTCTTTACCTCAAGACACTATGGTCAAAATTAATTTTTTGACTGCTTATTGTCAGGACTCATTGTAACCAGATTCACGGTGCACGTTTCGCAGCTCAACAGATATTTTTATTCCTATCCGGTCGGCAAACCCGGTCCAGGTCGGCGTGCACCATTTGCTGCAGACATCCTCCCATTCCATGGGAAAAGTGTGCAAATACTTTTTGCAGATTTCAAGCATCTCCTTGTAGGGACAGGAGAGGTACGCTGGCCTGGTTTGACGCCAATGCGCTCAAAAACCTGATAAGAGCAGGAGGTGCCCTCAAACATTGAAAGAAGGCCTTTTTCCGGGCCGTCATTTTCAACCATTTTTTTTACCCTCTGAAGGAGCGGATCCATGGTAGACATGTAATGGTCGACATAATCCTTTTCCATGTTATTCAGGATATAAAACTGCAGGCTTCGAAGCTGTGATTTGACTATTACGTCATTAAATTTATGTAAATATTTGCTGGTTCCGTCATAGGTCATAAAAATTGATTTGACTGCATCAGCGAGATCATCTCTTTTGAGAAATTCTACTTTATCGATCTTGTCCAGAAAGGCCATGGCTGTTCCGGGAAAGCCTGCTGTGGCAAGAAAGGAAAAAAGCACTGTTTGTTTACTAAAGGATCTTCTGGTCATTGTGTCATGGTTATTCCCTGTATTTAGTAAGTGTTTTTAAAAATATAATTCATGTTTTCCGGAAAACACCATTTTGTTTATAAAAATAATCTAAAATCTGAAAAAACTACTTTTATTCGAAAAGAATGTAATTAAGCACATGCTTTGCCAGCATTTGACCAACCCTCGGATCATCATTAGGGAGAGTGTAAAATCCCAGGTTCCCGTGTACTGATCCTGGACCGGTCCGTCAGGATCAGGCGGACCCAGGTCAGGGTCGTACCCCAGATGACCGTATTCACTCACGTCGAAGCAAAGGGACGGATCCAGATCGCTCATTTTCTGGTTGAGAGGTGTCTGCCGGGGAGGCGGATAAGGCCGTAAAGGATCATTGCATCCTCCCATTTCAAAACAGCATTCTGTTTTCGAAGTCTGTATCTCAGCTCCGTTGGCTGTCGCACTGCCGGGGAAGCCGACTATCTTCTAATATCTCACCATCTATAAAAGTACCTTCAACCTCTTTCAAGGTAAGTGTGCCGGCAGCAACACCCCCGGTCAGCCATTTAATCACTCCCGTCGCCCCTGAAGTTTGTCCGGTGAGCATTTTGTCTTCATGAAATTCCGAGGTTCCCGTATCGTAAGAGAGTTCCCACTCTCCGCAGTCGGTATCCACCCAGATTCCCCAGTAATCTGCAAAAGGATGACCCACAACAGGGTATTGTTCATAGTCCCAGGTACCCCACTTGGCCCAGTTCTTATAGCCGATCTCCCGGCCCCCGATTTGGTTGTATATCTCCACCATGTTCAGGGCATTGTCTGTGACAACCTGAGGAAAGGCAATGACAATATGTTGAACCCCTCGATTCTTCAGATACTCCAGAGCTTCCCAGTAGCGGTAACCCCACTCATCACCGGGCAGCTCTTTTATGCTTTCGTAAAGCCAGGCATGCCCGTAAGATTCACCGCGCATCTCACGGTTTCGTTCCTCCAGACCATTCTCAGGATTCAGCACCTGGATGCCCCCAAAAGCTCCGACAATATTTCCCGGGTCCATTTCAGGATGCCTTTCCAGCAGCTGAGATTTGATGTTTTCGTTTATGATGAGAGTATCGTCTATCTTGGGGTCAAAGTATTCATTATAATCGTGCAGGGCGTGGTTAAAAAGGATCACTCCAGTATCACCATCTGAAACCGCATCAGATAAGGCTGCTTCAATCCCTTCTACCTGAAACAGGGCAACGATCGGATCTTCGGCAATGGGATTGGGGTTGCCTTCCAGGGGAATTGAGGGGTCTGTATCGGGATCTTTCAGGACCCGTGTCCATCCGGCAGGTTCGGTTGGATAGGAGCGCACAAGCAGGTCCGTGGGATCATTGACCCAGCCAACGGGGACGGAAGTACCATGATCGTCATTCCATTTGTCTACGGCACGTTGGTCATCTCAATCACGTCGAAACTTTTTGAGAAGCGCGGCCCCCCCACAGTCCAGTCCACCATGATGATACGGCTTACGCCTTTTTTAAGAAGCCTCTCGGCCGGTCCGTCTACATTATATCGTTCAGGATCGCAGTCCGGCGATGGCCCTCCCACTTCATCCTCTCCACAGGAAGCACCCCTGTCTCCCCCTTCACCCTCAACGCAGTAAGTAAGGTTGGCTCCCACATCAGGCCCGTCTGGCCCATAATATATAAAGCGTGGATAAGCGTAATGGCTGACATCGGTAACAGCCATATAAGCTGCCCAGTCCACCTCGAACTCCCAGTATTTGTTTTTGTCCAGTGCCTTCTTCATGTCTGCCAATTGGTTATCAGTCAAACCGTGAAAGGGATCAAGCCCCCCGATGCGTGGATATTCAAAATCATACATTCTTAAAAATCTCGCTGCAAAGTCCGTAAAGTCCTCACCCAGAACCTCCGGCCAAAATACAGGGTTCCAGATAACAAATTTATAAACGGAATGATTCGGATCATAGGAAAACTGATGAACCACGGCATCAAACATATACTGCGCCTTGTAATAATCCATGCCCCCGTGCACTACATATATGACACCTATTTTTTCTTTAACATCAACCTTCCCGCATGAGGATGAAACAAGAAGCAGTGAAATACAAAGCAAAAGAATAATATGTTTTTTCATTGGTTTTCCTCCATGAATTTGTGGTAATGAAAATTCAAAAATCAGCCAGCCCGAATTCTTCCATATCGTAGCCGAAGCCAGAAACAATTTCCCAGTTCTCTCCGCCGTCCTCAGTGAGGACAATGGTTCCCCGGGCACCGACGATCAGTCCGTGCAAATCGTCAACAAAGGATATTTCTCTCAGCCAGAATTTTGTTTTTATGGCATTCTCCCTGAGGTCCCATGTATTTCCCCCGTCATTCGACATCAGGTAGGCCCCCTTGTTTCCAACGATCCACCCCTTCTGACCCTTGATGACCACGGAATAAAGGGATTTTTCCGTGCCCGAGTCCACTTTTTTCCATGTATTGCCGCCATCAACGGTCTGAATGATTACCCCGTCCAGCCCCACAATCCAGCCCATGTTTTTATCAATAAAATAAATGCCGTACAGAGCCGGCTGGGGCCTGTCCCAGTCTCCACCGGCCACAAGCGCTGCCAGGTCCGGGCACTCCTGGTTCTGCCAGGTTATGCCCCCGTCCCGGGTATGCAGGATAGTCCCGAATTCACCCACGATCCAGCCCGTCATCCGGTCAACAAAAAAAACATCATTATAGAACACATCAATGGGCTCTATCAGGCTTTGCCACTTTTTGCCGCCGTTATCCGTATGAAACGCCGTTCCGAACTCACCCACTGCCCAGCCGTGTCGGGCATCCAGAAAATAGAGGTCATGGATATCATATTCGATATTACTGGGCTGCACTGTCCAGTTTTTCCCTCCGTCACTGGTGTGAACAATGGTTCCCTTCACCCCTGCTGCCCAACCCTCATTCTGGTTGACAAAGGTAATGCTGCCCAGTAACAGCTCTTCAATGCCGCTTTCATGTTCCTGCCATGTCCTGCCTTTGTCAGCACTTGAAAGGACCGTTCCGTAGTTTCCGCTGACCCATATATGCTGAGCATCAACTGCGGCAATACTGTGCAGGTTTTCCGAGGTAGCAAAGTTAAACTCGGGCATCTTTATTTTGGAACGGTCAAACTTGCCGCAGCCTGAAACTAAAACAGCAATACAAATCACTGCCGCCAAAAAAAATCTCAAATGTTGTTTATCTCTAATCACAATTGATACTTTCAAAAAGTTCAAACATAAAATCCATTTAAATAGTCCGCAATCAAAATTCCAAAATCCGCATTCGTATTAATAGCTTTTTTGTTTAAGGCTTTTGGTCTGAAAAAAGTCATACCTGATCTTTTTGCCCACATCGCTTGTATTCCCTGATCGTAGTAGTGCCGTGGCGGCGGATCAAGTCAAAAATATGATCGGCACTGAACGAAGCTGTCTTTCCCCCGCCAACGTTCGGCAATTCATCATAAAACAGCTCCTGCATCTTCCAGAACTGGCCCAGGCGGTTGTACATGACTTTAAAGTTCATCTGCCAGGTCTCAGGATCCAGGTACCATATCTGCTTACTGTAGAGATAGTTTTTTTTCTTGTTTGTAACCTCCACTACCCAGTGGTTGACCCTCTCGCGCTGCACCCCGTTCCAGACTGCCTGCCCCTTGGCCCGCTGGAGCTGGCCTGAGTCCTGGTGCCGCGCAACCAGTAGGTCAGCCCTGCCTTTATAATCATAGGTGTTACGGATCACGTGGGTATACCAGCCCATCAATATCATCAAAGACCATATCGGTACCATCAACAGAATCCGTCCGCTGGCTGGTGGAATAGCGCCTGATACGTCTAAACATCACCGTATAGACCCAAACAGCCTGGTCCCGATTAGGGTCCTTCCACTTGAGCTCAAGGAAAGAAGTATCGACAAAATCTACAGGGGCTGTATGGCGCTGAAAAAATGAGCGTGCTATGCCGCGCGGGTTATCCTTGTCCGGAACATTCGGCTTGGGTTCCATATCCACCCGGCCGCTCCAGCTCAGTTCCAATCGATCCATTGCGGCCGTCCGCTCATTGCCGGTCCGGCAGTTGGCCACAGTACCGTAACTTTTTTCCAGGTGACTGTCCCCTTTTGTATTGCCATCAAAATTCCAGGCCATTTCAATGCCGGTTTCGGGCTCTGGAAACGGGATGCCGGCCACCTGACCATATCCTTCCAGCATGTCATCATCAACGATCCTGCTCGTGGGCGCATATTTTTTGGTTGCTTCAATTATCCCCGTTGAAAGGGTATAAGGACGATAGGGAACAACCGTAAACCAGATTGATTCTGCCCCAAAACTTTCAGGGTCTTTCATAACGGTATACATTGCCTCCGGCACAAACTCTTTGACCTGATCAACATTTTCGGCTGAAATCTTTTTATTGGCCCACTTTTCCTCCCACTGCCTGACCTTTTGAAGCTCCTGTCCCTCATAACTGGGGACTGGGAATTTTACCTCCCCTGAATAGCCCCACACAGGGCTGAAAAGCCACAGCATCAGAAAACAAACTATCTTGACCGATAATCTCTGCATAGTGCCCTCCTTTTGTTAGTGTCCGACCGTCTGCGTTAAGAAGGTTATAACGGCTGAATACTGGTTGAAAAACATTAAAACTCATCCCCAATCGTAACGAAAAGAAAGTCTCCGGTTTCTGAGGATGGCACTCCCGACTCAGTCGGGTCCCTGGCATACATCCACATAAATCCCAGCGAATAGCGCATGTGCACGGTGGGCAGCCAGGCAAGCACAAAGGCCCCATAGCCCCAGTTCCGTGTATTGTACAAAAAGTTCATTACCGGCCGAAACTCGCTGTGATAAAACCGGCCCTTTATCAGGAGTGTAAAATTTGACTGGGTCCTGTCCTCAAAGCCGTATGTCTCCCACCGGCGGTGACATCACCAACTTATACTGTGAATGCCAACCGACAGAGCAATCGAGAACATCCCAGCCCCGATCCTGCAACCAGGGGATCAGGACCGGTCGATCGAATGTAAACCCCGCATTCATCTGGTCCCGTTCCGAATTGCCGGTAAAGAACACGTTATCATTTTTAGCAGTCGTGTTGATGGGCATGCCGATTTCATAGGAAAATTCGCCACGCAGGACCCCCTTTGCAGGTGGGATATAGCTCTGGCAGGAGAGCCCGATGGCATCGTAGAACTTGTACTCCATCAACCTCCGGTCTGGTATCGGAGGAAAGGGTTGGCCAAAGACGCGGCTTATGGCGTGAGAGTACATTAGACCGTTAAATGTATCAACTTCATCGGTTTTCACAACCGGCGTTGATCGCATACCGTGCCACCAGCTGACAGTCCAGTCAAGCAGGTAGTAATCACTTAACATAAATACCTCGGAATTCCCCCGTATCCTGAAGCCAAACTGGGAATTACGGATATTAAACGCCGGACGCGCATCGTTCATGATCTCATCGGCGATCCCCTTCATGCCGAACGCTCGGGGCCTGAGGTCATCCGGTCCCTGTGGGTACACGATGCCCCCGGCCATGCTGGTTCCTTCCGTGGGCGTTCTGATCTGTTCAAAGTCACCCGGGACCCAGATCCATTCAAAGACCAGCTGCCCCGGCAGGGTGGAGTTATAAAAACCCCTCATCATCCAGAGCCCCAGCTTCATTTCATCCCAGGGATCAATCCCGGGATTTGTATATCGCAGGTCTAGGCTGTTGACCTGGTCGATAGTCCGGACCATGGCCACCTCGCTCCAGACCACAATCTGCTTGCCCAGGCGTATGTTCCAATTGCCGGCATAGGTATCGGCATAAAGCTCGTTTATCCAGTCATCCTCGTCAAAAAAAGGTCCCTGATATTTTTTGGGGTCATCTATACTGTCCCGATATTCATCGTCAATATCAGGCACAGAGTCATGCCAGTACTGGAAAAACCCGAAAAGGTTGATATCCAGGTTTTCACTCTCAACAGACTTGTAGAGCAGTTCAAGGGTCCCTTTTGTTCGCATCAGGCCCCAGTCCTTATCGCGATACTGGCGCTCTTCCTCTTTGAGGTCGGTTCGATATATCAGGAATTCATAAATACTTCCCTTTACCCTGAGCTTTTCATCAAACAGGTAAAAGGCATCGCATTGTCGCGGGATCATACTGTATGCAGCTATGATCAGGAACATAACCGTAATGATAAAAGTTTTTTTATTCATACATGTCCCCCTTTAATAAGGTGAATTAATTTTTATCCTGCCGCCCCGATGTTTTTTTTATCCTTCCTTCTGTATGCGGGTTATAAATTTAGGTTTCAAGATACAAATCATTGCCGGTACCAGGAAAAGAGCTCCCAACATGTTCAGAAACAGCAGGATAGCAAGGAGTGCTCCCATCTCCGCCTGAAATTTCAGGGGTGACAAAATCCAGATGATGAGTCCGATTGTCAGGGTGGTTGCGATCATAATTATCGCTCGGCCATTTGACCTCAGGGCCTGACGGACAGCACTGTTAAAGTCCGCCCCTAGCTTTCTTTCCTCCAGAATTCGGCTCATAAAATAAATCCCGTAGTCAACCCCCAGACCGATGCCAATGGATGCCACCGGGTAGGTATTGACCGTCAGTCCAATATGGTAGGCCCCCATGAGGGCAAAGGTAATGACATTGGAAACAGCCAGGGGAACAGTGAGGATCAGCCCGGCAGTCAGGGACCTGAAGTTTAAAGCACATAAAAGAAAAATGCCGCCAAGTGCAAAAATAAGATTCCAGATCTGGGCATCGGCAATGACTTCGCGAACTCCGGCCTGGACCCCGACAGCGCCGCCGGCCAGCAGGTACCTTCCCCCTGGTGGGCCCGGCGTCTCTTCCAAATACGCATAAATATGCGCCATGATACTTTCAATGGTTTTGGGCATTTTATCGCGGCAGTAAATTACAATGTTGGCATATTTTTCCTCCACATGTACATACTTGTCCCACGTTCCCGGTTCACCCGAATAAAGGAGTCGGCGGGTAATAAAATGCAAGGCCCTGTCATCCCGGGGGATATGATAGCTCTGCGGATCATCTTCGTTCATGGACATTAAAAAGCTCGGAACAAAATTGACAATTGATGAGGCAAACATCACCCGCTCATGTTTCATCATATAGCGCCTGAATCTGTCCATTTCGCGCAGAGTCGTCCCGCGGGTAACAAATCCGCCCGAAGTGCTCTCATATCCTTCCGTATCTTCAAGGATTACATACAGGGGGTTAAGCAACGGCATGCTGAAGGTTATGCGAAAAGCATCCTTGTTATATCGATGGAACGGCCACAGGATTGATGAGCCGGGCATAAAATCACCCACCTTGATCTGGGAAGCATAATTCCAGCCCACCATGACCATAATAACGGTAATGATGATAACAACCCATTTGCCGCTCCGAGGTATCCATTGACCCATACCACCCAGAACCCGATCAATCATGTCTGACCTGGTCACATTGTTTTCCCGGGCAGCATATTGGGCCTTAAGTTTCTCGGATACCGGAACAAAAGAGAGCATGACCGGTGTAAAAAGCAAAGCGATAATAAGGGTGGGGATGGCCCAGAGAGCACAGACAATTGA
>PVMK01159918.1_pt1 | contig 12336 bp, 11 predicted proteins | sample 1853481 | NCBI WGS metagenome assembly PVMK01 (sample SAMN08533507, study PRJNA380276) | Marine sediment metagenome, whole genome shotgun sequencing project. | reverse complement strand
GATTCATCACTTCTCTATGCGGCAATTGATGAGTCAGCAAAACAAAATATCAAGGTTATCGGCCATCTCAAGGTGACGAGTTGGACGGTAGCTGCTACCAGTGGTATTGATGGGCTTATGCATAGCTGCAGCGAAGGTCCAACCCGTCACCTTGAGATGGCCGATAACCTTGATATTTTGTTTTGCTGACTCATCAATTGCCGCATAGAGAAGTGATGAATCGATCCCCATATAAAGCTTTATGAAATCATAGCCGACATCCGCCTGGTGCTGTACTTCCTTGCGGATATCGTCCTCCGACCTGACCTCCAAGTAATTTCCAGCAACTCCAGTGTCTCCGGTGTCCTGCTCAGGCGTAGGGTCGAAGACATCGGAATTGTTGATTATTCGCCCCGCCGTCAACATACGGGGCCCTACGGCCTCACTCGCATTTAAACGATCCCGTAAGCTGATTCCCAACGATGCGCCGGGGATCCACCCTGGGTTACGAACCGTGGTGATTCCGAAAGCCAAGAGCGGTCTTGAAAAGTTCTCACGCATATGAGCATGGGTATTAATAAAACCCGGGATCAAATATTTACCTTCTCCATTCAAAAGCTGTAGAGATCGTAGTTTAGATTCACCGGCGGGTAATATATTTTTGATGAATCCGTTTAGGATGATTACGTCTTGTCCTTGGATAACTTTCCCATTAACAACATCGATTACATTAATATTGGAAATAATAACATCTCCCTGTTGGGCTGGTTTACAGCTATAAAGGATCAGAAGAATTAGAATCGTTAGTAAAAGTAATTGTCTGAAAAATTTCATAACAAATTTAGCTGGATGCGTTATGCGTTGTTACTGAGTCCACTTCATTACCACCCAGGCCCAAGCCATTCATCGGGATAGATGGTCCCAAGCTGCCTTTGCATGCCCCAGTTGTCGATAATGGTCCACTCCTCCACAATTTTGCAGCCAAAACCTGGTGAAGAAAATATTTAAAGGATTTCGAAAATTTCATGAGATAATCTATTTGCTCTGTGATAAGGTAAAAAGCAAAAAACTCTTATACAAACTCATATTAATATTAAGCCTCTTGGATATTGGATCCTCGGATAAGATCTGTCGAATGACTGCTTTCGGCCAAAAGCGGCCGTTCACGCTCACTCAGGAAACCCCACCTTATCCAGCATTTCCTTCCAGCGGGGATCGGTTCTTATCGGTTCAAAGGGAGGCTCAACCTTGAGCCAGTACATATCCACCTCATGGTCCTGGTAGGCTTTTTCAAGCCACTCAAAAGCGGTGTCGCAAGGCATTATGGCGTCAAGTTGAGCGTTGAGTCATGGATCAGTTGTCATCTAAATTGATTTGGTACTTTGGGTTTGCAATCAATGCCTTGAAAGCCTCTATATCCCTTAAGGGGTCCCACAGCGGATCTTTTTTCAGCAGTTCAACTGATATAAGACCATTCTGCTGAAGCAGAAACTCAAGTTTGGCAATAGCTTCATCATACTCACCAATCATCAGCAGGATCCTGGCCATATCCAACTCCCTGTAGAATCCTCTAAAGGCATCAATAGAAATATTCATTATGGCAAGGGCCTTGTTGTTTGCCACCATCGCTTCTTCGGTCATACCCAGCCCGGCATAAACAATGCCCAGTGAACTATAGAGACGGGAATCATCCTGTAATGCGTTCAGGCCATCTTCTAAAATCTGCCTGGCCACCTGAAAATGCGTGTTTGCTAATTCCCTGTCGGACATCACATAGTAAATGAGCCCTAATTGCAATGACTTTGGTGTATAAGCCCACTGATCGGCCATTACTTTATGGGGAGAAGATTCCAGGATACTGATTGCCTCTTCGTAATTTTGGTCAATTAGCTCGACATGGCTTCTCATCATGTATATCCACGGGTCTTCAATATTCTGATTATTTACCAGCAACGCCCTGGCGTTGTCCACTTCACCGGTAGCCAGATGCGCCCGAGCTAAAAAAATATAAATGATAGTTGCAGATGGATTTAGGTTATTAGCAGTTTTTAAGTAGCCCATAGCTTGCGCGTACCTCCCTAACATGGTTAAAGTAGCCCCAGCAGCATTCCAGCTTTCCCATCCGGATGGATTTAGTGAAATCGCACGGTCCGTATATTCAAAGGACTTTTGAAATTGACCCATTCTTCGATATACAAGTCCCACCCATAAATGCAATTGATCATTATTTGGGTATTCTGTTTTCAGCTTTTCCAGGATTTGAAGAGCTCCTGGATAATTCAATGTGCAATGATAGAAGTATTTTCCAGTTTCAAGTTGGACTTCCATCAGATCCGGATCGAGGGCTATAGCTTTATCCAGGTATTCTTTAGTTTGTGAAAGGTGCTCTTCACTCTTGTCATAATGCCACCAATAGATCCATCTTGAGGCTGAGGCAAGCCCCACCCAGGCTAATGTGAAGTTTGAATCAATTTCAACCGCCCGCTCAAACATTTGAGTGGCATATCGAAAATCCTCTTCAGCATAACTTCTGTAAAAGTAATCCATTCCTTTTAGGTAATAATCATAGGCTGTCAGGTCGGATGTGGGAATCGACTCAATGATTGTTTGCTCTCTGGATGTGATGGTCGCTCTTAATTGCTCGGCAACACTTTTGGCAATTTCTGTCTGAATGGCAAAAACATCGGTCAGATCCCGATCATAATTATTGGACCATAAATGTTCATCTGCGTTAGAATCAATCAACTGTGTATTAATCCGTACTTTCTGCCCGGCCTTTTGTACACTTCCCTCCAGGATATATCGTACTCCCAATTCTTGGGCAATTTCGGGTGCACTCTTTGTAGTTCCCCTATAACCCATCATGGTGGTCCTTGAAATTACCCTTAGATCTGCAATCTTGGTCAAGTGATTTAAGATCGCCTCCATCTGCCCATCAGCAAAGTACTGATTCTCCTCATCTGCGCTCAAGTTCTCAAAGGGTATTACCGCTATGGATTTGTCATCAATAGAAACTCCTGTGTCCCCCCTATTACTTGCTTCCGTTGACGATAAACGAGGGTACAAAAGCACTACTATGATCACAGTCAACAATCCTATGATCATGAAGTTGCTCGTAAGCGGTTTTCTTTGACTTGTGGAATACGGATTCTGCCAGGACTGCTGTGAGGTAGTTCTAACAAACCCTTCAGGACTACGCTCATAATTCCAGGCGAGAAACATCGCCAGCGGAAATCCAATAAGGAGGGCGGTGATCAAAGCAGTTTTTGTCCATTCCGGTAGGTCTACCATGGACTCCCCATATGGAAGCAGGAGAATCAGGAGTAGCGAGATCATCAAAAAAGTCGTCCCGACACGTACTACACCGCGTCGCTGTAATTCTGCCCAAAAGTGGCCGGTCAATTCCTTCTGATCTTTTACCTCAGGAACTGGCAAACCTACCCCCTGAAGAGCGTAAGTTTTCACGCTATAATCCACATTTTTGAGACTGACTTCACCAAGGAGTTTGGCTTGTACATCCGATTGCCCGCGTATTGCTTTTTCGATCGCATCCGACACGTAGATACCACCAGGGTCGGCTATGGACTCCAGGCGGGAAGCGACATTAACTCCATCACCGTGAACATCATTTTCCTCGACAGTTACGTCTCCCAGGTGAATGCCTATTCTGAGCTTTGCATCAAGCTCGGCTCGTGCGGTTTTCTGAATCTCTATAGAACAGATCACAGCATCCAGGGCAGTACTAAACTGAGTCATTGCGCCGTCACCCATTTCCTTGAGCCATTTGCCATTGTGCTTCTCCACCAATGGCTTCTGAATCTCTTTGCTGATCCGTATTAACTCCAGGGCTTTGTTTGAGTCTTTGCCCATCAAAGAGGTATACCCCACAATGTCGGTGAACATGATTGCAGCTAACTGACGTGATGGAGACATGGTATTTCAAATTACGAAAAATACCATCAAAATGCAGTAAATATGTTGGTTGTTAGGTAATTCCGAACGGCCGTTTTGGGTCCAGACTGTATGAAACGCAAGAATAGCTTCATTGATTACTCGTACTTTATTCATGTGTAGAACCTCACGAGTTTTAGAGGCACCTTGCATCACTGGAGGTATTAGAATTTTATTATTCGACATGGAGGATACTTCTTGAAAAGGAATGATCCAATGGAATCAGGCTTCGTCTCGATCATTTTAAGTGCATTTCTAGCGATTTAATTGCTTATTGGGATGATCTTTCTTTAGAGTTTAGGGAAATTCCGCTAGGGACAATATTTACTAAATCTTTCGGATGAATAATTTCCTTCATTTATTATGATATAGTTTCAAATTGTCTTAGCCTCCTTGTTGAATATCTTATCCAGTTGATCGTTGTTTGTAACAACCATTACTTGCTTCCTTACGGGGGCTGAGCCCGAAAGCAGCCGGTCAGTAACGTCTATTTGAAGTATGAAGGGACTTGGGCTAAAGTTAAAGACATAAGCCAACTATAAATTTTTAGTACAAAGGGTACCCACGCACTCTAGCATCTACGTTGTGTTTAACATTTGCCCACTGCCACTTTCCCATTGATTAGTAATCCTCAACCTCATTTAATATCTTCTAAGAGCTTACTATGAGGGCAATAGCTGATGGCAAATCGTTCAGTATTCCATCCACTATAGAAGATCCTGCGGTCTTGGAGGAACTAAAATTACTAATGACAGAGAAAGAAATTAGGATCCAATAAATTCCCTATTTCTTCAGGCTTTCATAAACAAACACGATAAAGTCCGTGCTTTTGATAAAGCCTTGTTCCCACTCTTTGTCGTATTTGCTAGTAATCTCTGAAGACTGAATCTCATCAAGTGACTGACCTTTTTGAATACCTTTTTTCACTCCATCGACAATATCCTTAAGAGTGTCGCGAAATGCGATCATATCGGACCTGCCAGCTAATTCACCGTGGCCGGGGATGACTTTTGTGTCCTCATTGATCATGGCAATGACTTTGTCCAGATTGGTAATCATGCCGATAACTGATCCTCCGGCTGAAATATCAACAAACGGGTAACCATAACGTACGTAGGTGTCACCCATATGGATCACGTTAGCTTTCTTGAAATATACCACGGCATCTCCGTCGGTGTGGGCCGGTGGAGAATGATGGATTACAATCTCTTCATCATTGAAGTAGTAAGTAAGGTCTTCAGAAAAAGTGACAATGGGCCAGGCAACCTCTGGACTAGCTGGGACTTCTCGTTGATGATGGGCCATAAATTGGTCGCTGCTTACCCTGGTCCTCACATTGTTATGGGCAATGATTATACTGCCATCGGCACCAAAAACTTCGTTACCCCCCACATGATCGTAATGCCAGTGGGTATTGACTACGTACTTAATTGGTTTATCTGAAATTTGACTGATCGCAGCTTTAATTTTATCGGCAAGGGGTGCGTATTGATTATCAACAATAATGACCCCATCATCTCCAACCATCACTCCTATATTACCTCCGCTTCCTTTTAACATGTATACACCGCCGGCTACTTTGATAGTTTCAATCTCAACAGCGTCCCAATCCTGGGCCAGGAGGATACTTGAAGAGCACAACCATAGAAGAAGAAGAATAGGAAGATTTTTCATCATTGATACGTTTTAGACTTTAATTACGGACTTAATATCTGCAGAAACAACTATTAGTAATTGGTTCCAAAGCAAGAAGCCCTTGGTGGACCATTTTTAAAGTACTGAATGTTATCTGCAATTCCTATCTCGCGCTAAACCCTTCTTTTCACTATCAATTCATCCAATATTTCTCTGGCTTCTTTGAGATCAATCGAATCAAATCCCTCCGTCAACCAGTTATATACACCATTCAAAAGTTGGTACGCTTCATTTGTTTTTCCCTGTTTTTGCCACAGTCTGGCCAGATCACCTGCCGCCCTAAGTTCGAATACTTTGGCTGACTGGTTCCTTGACAGTTCTAATGCCTCAGAAAAGTTTTTTTCGACAATAGCATCGGGCTTAACAAGTGCCTGTAATGTGAGATTGAAAGAAACAACAAAAGAAAGACCGAAGTCAGACGGAAGATTCAGTTGCTTGAGGAGCAAGGGATCAATTGACTAGGATAGTAATTGCTTGGTAGTGAATATTGTTTACAGGAATATTATTCAGAAGACAATTTGGGTCATGATGTATATTTGAACGGCTGCTTTCGGCCAAAAGCGGCCGTTCAAAGCATCGTATTGCCGAGTCAATCATAATTTAGGCTTAATATTCGCATTAAGTCGGAAGAAATTGGTTGGATCATACTTATTTTTGAGCCCAACCAACCGCTGGTAATTGTCACCATAGGCCGCCCTGATCCTGTCTTCACCCTCATCTCCTAAGTTGTTTACATACTCGCCTCCAGTGGAGAAAGGAACCATTTCTTCCCAAAGGTTGCGGACCCAGTTCATCTGCTTTTCCGATTCCCCCGGATCTGTCCAGATAGAGACAGGGATGAAATCGTATTGTGCTTCCCGGTGACGATAAGCAGTTTCGGATGTGCCCACCCGGCTCACTGCTCCACCGTACTGCTGAAAGAGAACCAAGGAATGAGTTGAGGGCACAGAGGCAAATGAATCTAGGATTATGTCAATTGCATCATCTCTAATCTCTTGTACAAAGTGTGTTTTCCAATAATATCGGTAGCCTATAGGAAAGAACGCATCCCCTGCAGCCTGTAGGGTGGTATACTTAACAGGGCCAACCTGGTCGGCTATCGGTGGACCTAGGCGTTTGAGCGGTTGTAATAGATGTTCTCCTTCATCAATAGAACCTATATAACATACTGAAATGGCACACACGGGGCTACCTTCTGGCGATGTCATCAAGATCGCATCCATGGCGAGCTCATCTGGAGCCATCAATGAGTATTCTGCATAAAACTTCAAGACTTCCCTGGCCTGCTCCCAGGAATAAATTAACACCCCACCTAAAACCTCCGGACCAACAGGGTGGAGCTTAAACTCTAGCGCTGTGACAATGCCAAAGTTCCCTCCTCCTCCTCGCAGCCCCCAGAACAGATCAACGTTCTTTGTTTCACTGGCTTTCAGAAATTGGCCATCCGCTGTGACAAGGCTAACAGAGAGTAGGTTATCAATTGCAAGACCATATTTTCGCCCAATCCGACCGATTCCACCACCTAGAGTAAGCCCTGCCACACCTGTGTGTGTCACAACACCAACTGTGGTTGCCAGACCAAAGGCTTGCGTCTCATGATCGAGGTCCCCCAGGGTCGCACCCCCCTCCACATTGGCCGTTTGTGTTACCGGATCAACCAAGACACTATTCATTCCTGAAAGATCAATCATCAGTCCATTGTTGCAGACAGCTTTACCTGCAATATTATGGCCACCACCACGAACAGAAACAAGAAGTTGGTGATCACGACCAAACTTGACGGCATTAATCACGTCCGCAACACCTGAACAGCATGCGATGAGTGCGGGTTTTTTATCTACCATACCATTCCACACCTGGCGTGTTCCATCATATTTGGCATCTCCCGGTATGAGTAGGTCACCGCGCAGGTTTGCTCTCAATTGTTGCACAACTTCTTTCTCGAGGGTGACTGCGCCACCATTCATTGTAATTGCATTTACAGTTGAAGTACTTTTCATCATCAATGTTGGTTAAAACTAATTATAAGGCAATACAAAATACTATAAATTAAGTATTGAAAAAATCGGTAAAAAGTATTAAGAAATAGAATCACTTATGAGAATTTGGAGTGATATTCAAAAAACTGAGTGGCAGCTTTCGGCCAAAAGCGGCCGCTCGAATTAGGCTATTTCTATAAACTTATCGAAGTGAATTTAGCTCTTACAAAAAAATAAGATAAGGGGAAATTTTACCTGAATAGAGCTAACCATTCATAACCTTCTGGGTTTGTGCTGTGTCAGTATACTGTTGGAACTTTATAACTTTCCCGTCACGTAATGTCCAAACATGACAGAATTGTGCATTGAGATTCTTACCCGACGAGTGGTTACCGTTGTATCTTCCTTCAACTGTAACCACACTGCCAGAATCATGGTAAAGTGAGGGATTTACGACAAATTCACTCCAGTCTTCGCCTAATTTTTCAAATAAATTGCTGACGACAGCGTCGGGACCTATCCAGCCATCCCCCGTTGGTTGGTATGGATTACCTTCAGCCTCGTGCCAACTAATACTTGGGTCAAGCATTCCCAGAACCGTTGGTAAATCACCTTGACCGAATGCTTCATATAAACTGGCTACAATTTCCTTAGCACTCGTTGATGTTACTTCATGTATATTCATTTTGATATGTTTTGGTTGCTGTCATTGACGACATTATAAGAAAGATACAATTATATTTATTTCAACCTAAAATGGGATTGTAAAGTTTACATTTAATTATTTAAGTCTTAACAGGAACGGCTGCTTACGGCCAAAAGCGGCCGTTCAGAGTCACTCCGGGAAGCCCACTATTGTCAAGCGTGACCAGGAAGAAAAAGCAGCCATAAGGGCAGAAATTAGAGAGATGAAAGAGCGTGGGCAGCTTGATTTGTAGCTCTTTCCTAACGGCCTCTATTGGCTGTAAGCAGCCGGTAAACCTTTTCATATTTCCCGTAGAATTTCAAGAAATGCAGGGGGGCAAAATCCTTGATAAGAAGCACACTGGTTGAAAGAAATGTGCGTTTGTCAAATCCTGCGGCTTTCACTCAACAGAAGCTCTACTCAACGAATACTGTTATAATCTGGGCCCGACAAATGCTTGGTGAAGACGATTTGCCAGAGCTGATTACGGTTGGCACGGAAGCCACCAGCAGCCGTCAACAGAAAAAAGCGCCACATGCGGTAGAAGCGATCGTCGTAGTTGGCGCTGAGTGTGGACCAGTGGGTATCGAAGTTTTCGTACCATGCCTTAAGTGTACGATGCACGTAGTATTTCCACCGAAATGTTGGAAGGCAGGTTCACATACTGGGGTAGAACCTCTTCCACCATATAGCTTAACATTCCAAACGGCATCTTTCATATTTTATTTAAATTTTTTATTTGACTTCTAAATTAGAAAAAAACTTGCACCATTATCAGTATTCACTTCCAATAGGTTAAAATGGAATAAAGGTAAAATATTAAAGTCACTTGAATGTCCACCTTGGATCATTAGAGGACTTCCTGTCAACGGCAGCTATCGGCCAAAAGCGGCCGTTCAAATTTTAATTACCGAGGGTATTTGGATCGAAGCCCTTAAATATCTTAGAGATCATACCTTTTACTCGTTTTCGGATTTTTTTCTCTTTCTTTGTCCATAAAGGAATAGTTCGGGAGCCCTCCCAAAGTAAATTGTTATTTTCTACCTCATTCAACTGTACCGTAAGAGTACCAACTTCATAAATAGAAACACCGCTAGTAGTACTTGAATAATTTTCAGTATAAGTACTACCGCCTGTATTTTGTCGCTCCAATTTCAGACTCACGAATATATCTACGTGTATATCAGGAGAAGATGCATGGGTTAATCCATGAGCTTCCATCTCCTTTAAAACATACGACCTAACAAACTGGGCATTCTCCTGACTTACATGGATCATTTGGTACGGGGATAGGACATTGGCCTCCAATTTCCTAAATGCAAAGTTCTGGTATGCAGCATCTGATTGAGGAATTACAAAATGGCTTCCAAATAACATTATCGCGCAGCATAGAACCACAAACTGGGCTTGACCATGCGGGAGTTTCATGACAACAAAATACATTAAAAGTCTACGGATAGCGAATCTCATGACAGAAAGCTAATTATGAATGGCAGCTTACGGCCAATAGCGGCCGTTCATAAGATTTATCTATTCCATTTATTTAACTGTCCGCAACATGCGGGCCGACTTAAAAAGGAGAAAAAAACGAAGACACAATATCGAATAAATTATCATTCCTTCGTTTTCAGCACTGTTATCATAGTATATCGAATCGATTGTATAACCAACATTTGAAATTATTCCAAACTTATTCAAAGTAATTGGCTGATCAAATGGAGTGTGTTCAGCCAGCGAGTCCGCAACATGCGAATGTTATACAGCGAGCTCAAAACGGTTTACATAATCAATTCCCATCCGATGACGAAGTGAGTTCCATACCTAGCTGCTCTAATAGGTTAATTTCGTCATCAAGGCTCCATGATGACGTGAGAACTCCATCGATCACCGTCGCCATATACGTACCAGCGTATTTAACCTCTTTTCCGGTTGGCGCGACCCCCTTATACTCGCCCAAGTGGGTACCACGAATAACTACCCTTACCGCAACGCGATTCCCTTCGGCTATTATCTCCTCAATATCATGCGTGTAGTCTGGAAAACTTCCGTAGTAACGTCGGAACAGCTCAAAAGCAGCGTCTCGTCCGACGATCCGTGCTGGACCGTCAATAACCCGAGAGGGAATAATGAACGCCTCATCCATCAGCCCATTTAACGCCTCATAATCTTGAGCATCGAGTGCGGCAAAAAACTTTCGAACAACCTCTCTGTTTGCCGCTTCCGGGTCAGAAGATGGGAGTTTGCATCCGACGATGAGGATGGGTAGTAACAGAGTCAATATAAACTTTTTCATGTTTTGAAGTGTAAATGAGTGGTAACTAGCTTATATGCGGACATTTATTCCGCATAGCATTATCAATATGAAAATAATGTGGCACAAATGGAAATTTAGTGACCGGCCGCTTTAGGTCGTTTCCGGCCTTCAATGAACGGCTGCTTACGGCCAATAGCGGCCGTTCAATCCAAGCTAAATTCGAAAGTATCTTGTCACATTCCTTTAAGAGGTACGATTGATAAATATCATTTATGCACTAACCTAGGTCATCGGAATCAGTACATAATTTTTAAATCTTGTTGATATGAGGGGTATGGCATTATTGATTGTACTTCTGAGGTGTTTGCTTCCCGCATAGTATCCCCATCAAGTCTTTTCTTCCCAGACTCCATAAAGTCTTTACTCCAACGATAACAAAGGTTTTGGGCAATCCCTTCTTTTCGACATAATTCTGCAATGCTTACTTCCCCACGCATGCCTTCAATTACAATTCTGATTTTTTCCTCGGATGAATACTTTCTTCGGGTGATACGCTTGATGTCTCTGACCAAACGTTCGCTAGATTTTTTTTGAGCCATTTTAAACTGATTTTTAGGTTTTGAAATTTACCTCCCAACCTGGGTAAAAGGTAATAAACTATCTCTTAACCCTAGTCCTAAATCAGTCCACTTTTCTCTGACGGTTTACACTATTTCCTATTCAGGAGGAGGGCAGAAGATTATGGTTTGACCGTTATTCAATCATACTCAAAATCTCGTGAAATCATGATATATGGAAACTTGTTATCAACAATCTAAATAAGCACTAATTGCACCAGTAACACAACCGTAGGGAGGTATTACCGCACATTGAATTATTCCTCCTAATATTGCACCTACACATCCTAAATCATCTAGGTCTGAAATTCCCGCAGGTCCAGGCCAACCTGGATCTGTATTACCAGGAGGACAATCAAAGCAGCCTCCAGCAGTCTCAGAGCTACTCCCTGGTCGATTTCTTGCATCTCCCCCCGGACCTATTTGGTGATATAATACTTGGAATTCATCACTATCTTTTTTAGGCCTAAGGGCCGCAGTGAATATTCCATTTTTACTCTTTATGTTGGATGAAAATTGAATCCTAACTAATGTTACTTCCTCCATGGAGCTTCTATATCTTCTAATATAAAGTTTTACGCTTCCATTCTTTTTATCTTTGGTTGTGAATTTGATATATTTCGCGAAGCATGTTTTAGCTCTGGAACCAAAATAGCCATCATTAGTTAATAATGAATCGATGATTTTCAGCTCGTGTATCTGATTATGGAATTCAATTAAGGGGACAGCAGTTTTTAAATTTGACACACTTAACTTTAATCCGTTATTTGTCATATCTTTTTTCTGACAGCTCAATAAGACAAATGCCAGAAACAATGAACAACTGATCATTAATAATTGACCGATGATCATCTTGAATAATTTATTATAATTAGTTTTCATGACTTGCTGGTGTAAAACTTACATGTCAACCCACTATGGAATGACTATTCACTTCTGTTACCAGTTAATGTGCAGAACTTATAAGACTACTCCTATGCGGTTTATTAAGCTTACTCATGAAGTTTATCACATAATCCCCTCTGTTGACATTACTCACTGGATTACCTGAGCCTCCTGGTGTGTCTTTGGTTCTGTATTTACTGGTAGCCACTGCTAGTTTCAGTCTAATTGGTCCTGGGACGTGACTTTTCAAATTACAAAGCAGCGCGCTTGGAATTGACCGGCCGCTTTGGG
>PVMK01124254.1_pt1 | contig 12337 bp, 19 predicted proteins | sample 1853481 | NCBI WGS metagenome assembly PVMK01 (sample SAMN08533507, study PRJNA380276) | Marine sediment metagenome, whole genome shotgun sequencing project. | reverse complement strand
GAGCATTGCATAATCAATACATAGACGAATGAAGACAATGATTACCGGCCAAGAGCCACCCAGGTGAAACTCCGGTCGCCCTTCGGGCTCCCTCCGTTTCACCTGGCATAGAAACCGAGGAAGGATTACGATAATCCCCTTGTCATCTTAAACTTTACACTTTTTTCAGGGTGGTCAATTTTCGGTTATCACAGGTGGTCAATTTTCGGTTGACACTCCGATATATGCACTGCAGCGAAGTGTAATTCGATCAGCTTCATGGTCAATGACCAAACCACTTAGTGAAGATTTCATCATTTCAACGGCTAACAGGGTTTCTGTTTCAGTGGATCTTGCTGGATACCTAAGGATTTCTGTTTCTGCGTTTACCTTGGTTACATTAAAACCATTATCCTCAACCGGCTTATCAGCCCATATCCTTTGAGCATATTGGTGTCCCCACCATGTAAAACCTCTGTCGGTTTTAATGCTCCATTCTTCATCTATATTCATATCCTTGAAGATTTTCCTGACAAGCTGAATTCCAAGATCATTCATCAGTCCACCTCCAGTTCATTTACCCAAAGTTCCAGATTATAAGCCTCAACTATTACATATGCTGGCACACTCCAGCCGTAGAACTGGTGTTCAAAAAAGGTTACTATGGTCTCATTAAATTTATCATCCCGGCAAAACCTAACAGCCTTGACTGCAACATGGATCATTTCCTCCGGTACAGGTGGATAATGGTTGTGCAACAATTGCCACCGGATTTCCTGTTCCAGATTTATCATATTTGCCATTTCTATTGCCTGTGTATACCCCATGATGTGTTAGCTCCTTTCCACGTATAGAATTATACAGTCTCGGTTAAAATCTCGTCCAATGCCAATACCCTTAACCTTAAAACCTAAAGGGGTAAGCCCGGACTTGATAATCTCCTCATTCTTAGCACTTACCTGAAAGCCATCACCCCATCTGCATTCATACTGGATGCCTAACGGCTCACAAATATCTTTTAACTCTCTTACCATCATTGTGTTACCCCTTTATCAATCTGTCATACCTACTATTTAGACTCAATATAACCCCATGATCAGCCATGCTATGATACCCATTATCCCCAATGACCATGTGATCGTGAAGCGTTACACCTATTGACTTTAATGCTATGAGTATTTGAAACGTTATCGTATAATCCTCTGGTGACGGTTCTGGATCTCCAGAAGGATGATTGTGACAGCAGATGACAGCTACAGCACCAACAGCTAATATTTTCTTAATTAATTCCCTTGGATAAACTGATGTTGCTGTGATTGACCCTTTGAACATCATCGATATCTTAAGTATGTTATTCTTTGCATCAAGAAAGAGTACCCAGAACTGTTCAACGTCAGTTTCCTGCTCCGTTAAAGGTTTTATAATGTTGAAAACCTCTTTTGAGCTTGATAATGTCTGCCCTTTGACAGTCTCTTTGACCATAGAAGTAAATTTTCCTGTAATAAGATCCTGATAAAACTTTTCTTTTTTCATGGTTTTAATTCTCTTCTCTACCAAAACAAAAAACCCCGTGCAAAAAATCAGCACAGGGCTTCTACTGGATCTTTAGCAATTTTAATTTAATGTGAGTTTGCAAGCGTCCACAAATTAACTCACCTGATTTATTCGTTTCTGAATTTTTATTTAGGTCTTGGAGGTGACCTTGACCTTAAACCAAAAAACCTCACGCAATGGTGAGGTCTAATGATTCCGTGTGCCATTCAAGGCTTCATGATTCCCTTAGGGCTGGCATTAGCACCTTTAGGAAAAGGTTGCTGGGCAGTCATCGAGCCAGATCTCATCGTGCCACTCTGCATGATTATTTGTAAGTTTAACTATATCATAATAAACTCTGAAGTCAATGCATTTCTGCATACCCATTTTCTGATAGGCATGTCCCAATAAGAGTGATAAATATCTTAATATCAATACCCAATGGGTGATTACTGGGAGCAAATCCTATAGGGATAGGGCTTCCCCCTATCAAAATGAGTCTCTACCCTTATGGACAAATTCTATTAAATGATTAAAGATAGATTAAACTGAATGTCACTCAGCTTCAACACCATATATTTAACCATGTGAAGACTCAATATCACGAAGGTTACACTGTTCAAAGAGAGGCTTGAGGTGACGTTTATAGAGCTTCTCGAATGTCCGTGCATCTCGGTGCAACACTGCATCGTACAACGGCATTTAGGGAAGCCAAAAGGATATAATGCTTGGTATTTTCTGATGTGGTTTAAAAGATTCTATCGGGCTTATACAGGCAGAGCATAAACGGCTCTGCCTTTTTTATTGTCCATTAACCCTATCCCTCAACTTGCCAGAACACCTAAACGTAACAACCTTTCTTGATTCAAGCATCAGGTCATCCCCTGTTGCAGGATTCCTGCCTTTACGTTCTGCCTTTTCCTTTACACAGAACTTGCCGAAATTGGAGATCAACACATCCTCACCGGATGCCAGTGTGCTTTTGATGACCTCTAAAAGGGTCTCTACAATTTCTGTGGATCTGTTCTTGGGCAAACCGATTTGGTTGTGGATCGATTCTACGATCTGAATCTTTGTAAGTGTCATGGTGGAGGGCTCCTCATGTAATAAAAGATTGGAATTATACATTATTTATCTCAGCAACCAGCATGAATGTCAAATGCAAAGGTTTAACTGCTACAATGTAGCATTTTTAGTAAGTCCTTGACTTGTTAGGTTAAATATGTGAAAAAACGATAGATTCCAAGATAGTTGCTTTCAACCTTTAACAAAGGAAAGCATATGTGACGATGTTGAACCCCATTTCTCGTACATAGAGATGTGGGGTTTTGTGTATTTTTCTTTAAGTTCATTATACACTTTGTTTTGTGGATAAAACTGAGGCAGACTCCATGTTTACATATCAACGAATATTTTCATTCCCTGTTTATACCTGTGTTTCTATTTGTTTTGTTCGGTTGTGCTTCTTCAATTGTTGAAGGAGAATATATCAGAACAACAACCCCTTATTTAGAACCGAAAACACCTGATACCATCATTGGAATCCATTTTTCTGATAATCCCCCTACCCGCAAATGGCGTAAGATAGGTAAGGTTATAAGCCGAGCATATATCTTAGAAAAAGGAATAGAACGGCTAAGGCAAGAAGCACGGAAGTTGGGAGCCGATGCAATAATCAATGTGAAATACGAGAGGGAATTAAGTGTAGATTATCTTCAAGACCTATATTTCATTACTGGAGATGGGGTTGTATGGAATGTCAGCACACAGGAAGGCGATAAATTAGCAAATGAAATGAATGATCCTAATCAGGCACAACATTTTGCAGGCCAAATAGACCGTTTAAAATCCTTTTTATTCCATTATTGCCAGACATATGAAAGCAAGGATCTTGATAAATTCTCTGCTCTTTTCACACCTGATGCCACTGAAAATAACAGGCCTTTCCATTTATTGTTGCCGAAATATCGCAAAAATATGGACATGATTGAATCGATTAACTATCGAATTGATTTGCTTGAATATTCTTCAAATACCTCCACAGGCAACATTATGGTTAAGGGGAAATATTTCACTCGATTCATGTATGAGGGAACATTGAAGGAAAACAGTGGCAATATCTCAATGGAGCTCATAGAGAACGGGTGATTCATATCTGGTAAAAGAGCTCAATTATGCTTCTCGGGCCGAATAAAAAACGGACAAGCAATCTCAACAATGGGGGCCTTGGATCGAAATCAGAAATCAAGAATAGCAAGATAAAATTGTTGTGTTAAAGTTCTAACCAGAGAATGAGCTTGTCACAGGAGATATTTTACCTGACAAATGAACCAACAATCCTACTTCTATAACTGCTCACCTGAATATATCCAGTCAATAGATGCACATCTATACGATCAAATCAATACAACCATAGAACAACTTCCAAAGAGACAGACACAGTCTGAAATTAATTCTGATTTATTCTGGTATTTGACATCAGATGGATGGTTTTATGATTCTGTCCCCACCGGAGCTAAAGATAAATGTCCAGATGGACTCAGAAAGAACATCTCATTGCAGGAGATCAAAAACCGGAACAAAAGAAATCGATGCCTAACATCAACAACTCTGAATACCCAAATGGCATGCTGATTTTGCCAGATCATTTGGGTCAAAATTGGTTCAGATAGAAGCACAGTTTGGAAAAGTTGAAGCTATGTTTAAGGATTTTTGTGGATTCAGAATAGCATATGCTGAAAGAAGATTGGCATTGGGGGATTGAGATCGTCTTATCAAACCCCAACTCATACTTTGCCCATAGAAGACATGCTATCGGAGGAATGGCAAGTTTTGATATTGCCAGAAATACGTTGACAACCATCGGGCTTGATTGTCCGATTTGGTTGATTGGGATTGGTGAGTGAACTTAATCGTTCATAAGGACAAACAATTTGAGGTATTAAAAATGATCAAAAGATATTTATTTATTATTTCAATTCCGATAGCATTGCTTCTCATTGTAACCAATGCTTCGACTCAAGGATTTTGGTGGATATCTGATTACCCTGAACTTCTTAAACAAGTTGGTAATGCTCCCAATCACAACTTAAAAACCTCATACAGAACCGGGCCAGATGGGCGTGAAAGAGTAAATCTTTCTGTATTAAAAAAGGAAAGTGCAGGATTGGTACTTCAAGTAAGGCCTCCGAAACAGTCATTAGTCACTCTCGATGAAAAAACTGGAAAGAAAATACCAGCCAAAACAGACCCTATTATAACAATTCGTGATCATAACTTGGATGGTATGCCTGATGATTTTAAAATAGAGCCGGGCTATCCTCCTAAAAATGCTGTACTTACTAAAGATGGTTTTATGATATTTAAATATAATGATGAGGAAAGAGTTATGCTAATGCAATGGGTGGTTGGTATAGGTTTCTGCATTAATCATTTTCTGTATAATGTTGATTCGGTCTTTCCAAGGCAAGATAGGTAGTTGTCTGTAAGCTCAGAACTCAAGTGGAGAGAATATGATGAGTGAGGTCAGCCCTGTTAGAAAGGAAAATCCCGCAATGACTGTGTTACGTTGGATAGCATTTTTACCTGCATCGATTATATCTGGCTATTTAGCATGGTTTCTGCTCAAGTTAGTAAATAGGGTTAGTTTTTCTATGACAGGCGTCAATCCTGATGCCTTACTAAGCAGAATTTTCATTGAAAGGGTATCACAGGGTTTCTTGGGTGCAGCAATTGTATATGTAGCTGCCCAAATTGTCCCTTCACACAAGACAGTAATTGTGTTCGTTATGGCTGGATTAACAATCTTGGGGGCTGGGATTGCAATGTTTCCCTCTATAATCATGAAGAACCTATGGGCGATCTATGGATGCATATGTATGGCTGTCGGGGCTGGTGGAGTTGCTTGGTTGGTTTATAAAGGTGAACTAAAATACGATGATGAAGAACACTTGTCCTAAACTGTGTGATCTCAAATTATCCTTTGGTGTTCTAATAGACATTGATCCGACAATAACCAAATAGAAACCAAACCCATGAAAGATTTCCTTATCCAAATTGTACAAGCAGTGGTCGACAACCCGGAACAGGTACTGGTTACTGAAATTAAAGCTGCCCAAGAAATTGTATTGGAACTCAGAGTAGCCAAGAATGATATGGGGAAGATCATTGGCAAACAGGGCAGAACAGTCAATGCCATCAGGACTTTATTAATTGCAGCCTCTGGAAAGGCTTGGAGAAAGTACAGACTTGAGATTGTTGAGTGATGTGGTGGGTCTTGGATTGAGACAGGATTGGTTGGACTTGATAATGGTAATTATACGATATCTGTAATAAAATCGATATTTGAATAGTGGCAAGATGAAATTTGAAGATATCACATTTTACAGCCTTTCCGTATGTCATTACAAATTGCGTGATAAACAGAAATGTATAATCACCGGTTAGGAAAGATGATATGATTTTATTAAAAATAGATGCTTCGAGAATACAGCTTGATGCGGCCATCGACCATTTTTTTAATGATGACCATATCTGCTCTGTTACATTGGCTGGTGCAGCTGAAGATATTATGGCGGGGTTACTTCAGGCGAAGGGTGAGCAAAGTCCATTTGATTTTTTGCATGATTGGCATCAAAGAGAATATAGTGTAAATTATACGAAAAGAGATTTCTCTCGCCAAATTGCAAACTTGCCCAGGAATTGGCTAAAGCATGCCCTTGAAGATTCTAAAACTCAGCTCAATATATCAAGACAAGATAGTATAATGATGATAATGCGTGCAGTACCATGCTATTATAAATTAGTCGACAAACATACAGAAAAAATGAAGAAATTTTGTCATTATGTTAATTCTAATATCGATGCTATTGATGAATGGTTTTCCTAACCTGTCGGTTCAGGTGACGGCCAGGGCCAAGGCATTTAAGGCGTGTTTTACAAATTATAAATTCACCATCTTTTATATAGTCAGTGGCAGCCCTGGCTGCTCCTTACTTCACCGTTGATATCTATTTTTTGTTCCATATAGGGTTCCGCCAGATAACATCCCAATACGGCACAAAAACACGCCAGATAGTTGATATCTAATGTTAACAACAGAACATTCTCATGTATTCAGCAGAGGTTTTAATTCATGTCGTGTAATCTTACTTTTAAAAAAGCCTTCGGCCTCAAAATGTTACCATCAGATTTTGCTCAATGGTTGATAGATTTTGGGAATGAAAAATACAACTTCTCTGTTAACAATAAATCGGTATGTGTTAAGCTGGGCGAGTTTGGCATTTCAGAACAAGAAAAAATTGTCATAAGCCGCTTTTTTCATCATGATGAAAGAGACTTAAATTTCATTCCTGAAGTTGTAACTATAGATATAATGTTCAGCGTAGATTTGACAATTCTTGAACAGCAACAGAAAGAAGATTTAACAGAGGCTGAAATAGAAAGCCTTATTAGACCTTTTATAGACGATGCTTTCATTGCCTTATCAAGGGTTTTCGATGCGAATAGAACAGCAAAATACAATTTAAAACATAAATCTGAAAATTGGAAAAAGGGAATGGTTTTAATTGTTCCGGAAATAACAGAAGCAGAGTTTAAAACCTACCTATTTTATCAATTACAATTTCACAAAAAACATTTTGTTGGGTGTTTTAGTGAAGGGCAGATAAGAATATCTTCATTAGCTGATAACATTCTTATTGCACAGGAAATGAAGAATATCGTTAGAGATGAAATTCCCCTTAAAAGCAAATTAATTGTCCTTGCCTGGGAATATTTATTTCGAGAAGATTATCGGAACTCTGTCATATATGCCGCTACAGTTCTTGAATTGGAAATTATTAAAACAGTTAGGAAATATTATAATCTAAAGGATGTAGCAACGAATTCACAAATTGATAAATTTCTTGATAACGTAAGTAACAGACTTTTATGTACAGTTATTTTGGGTAGTTTAGATATTGGTTCCCAAGCACTTCGTGATAAAATTGCTTCTGTTTTTGATACTCGGAACGGCCTTATTCATGGAAAAAGGAAAAAAGTTGCCAAAGAGGAGGCTGAAATGGTGATTAAATATACGGAAGAACTTTTGGAAGTTCTAAGGGAAATTGAGTTCACAACTCAATCCAATGCAATATAACTTGATAAAGAATTGCTGACAATCTCTTTCAGCGGATCGAAAAAAATTGCGATCGCTGAAGAACACGTAAGATTTCAGATATCTCCAAGATATCTGGACTTAAGGCCAATCTCATTTAAATGCAGTTTATCCCGAACCCTAAAGTCAACTCAAAGTTGTGATATCCTAACATGGAGAACACTGAATGCCAGCCCAAGCTTTATTAGAAGGAACTATGTGGCAGTTTTTTACTAAACATCCTGATACAGTGATAGCCATATGCTCAGTAGTATTGGCATTAGTAGCAATATTTGGAAATCAGATTAGCAGACTTTTAAGGCGACCTAAATTTTTGGTTCACGTGAATCCCAATCTTCCGCATTGTCACAAAACCATAATAACCGAGAAGAAAACTGGTCATAATATTGCTGATTGTTACTATTTTAGAATCTTGATAGAGAACGAAGGTAAAACCTCAGCAAAGAACGTTGAAGTGTTTGCAAAAAGGCTATTAAAAAAAGAAAGTGATGGGAAATATCAAACTGTCGGTTCTTTCAGCCCTATTAATCTCGTATGGTCAAATGTAGGGGTAATGTTATTCCCTGCTATTCACCCTGAAGCTGAAAAACACTGTGATGTCTTTCACATTATAGATCCTTCTAATAGAAGTAAAGCAAAAGGAGAGAATCCTCAATGGAATATACCAGCCAATAAGGCTATACTAAGCTTTGATACAATCGTCAAATCGAACACTCTTGGTTATTTGCAACCCTCAGGCGGTTATTATTTAGAAATACTTGTTGCTGCTGAAAATTCAAAAACCCTGCCTGTTAAAATACGAATTAAAACCGATGGCGATTGGTTTGATGACGAAGAACAGATGCTGAAGTCTGGAATTATTTTTAAAAAGGCTTAGATTTGCCATTTTTCGCTTAAACTTCCTACCTTCAATCTCAAAGCTACAGACAGAATTATCAAACATACACAACAGGAACGTCAAAACGATTACGTATCTTCCGTGAAATTTCAATCCCATCCATCCTTTCATATAAATCCAGATCCATCACAATCACATCTTAGGCAGAATATATTTAACAAGCATACGTAACAGGAATATCGAATTGAGACCGGATCTTTTTTGCGGTCTCTATCACATCGATTTTAGTGTATAGATCTGGATCAAGAAGAACAATATAGGGACAATTCTTCTCTATCTCCGATAAGATTTGCTCTTTGGCAGAGATAGAAGAATCTATCTTAAACCAATCGCTGATAAACCTGTATCTGATTTTATGATCAACTCCCTCATCAAACATCATTATTTTTAATCCTTCCATATAATAAGATCCCCCCATTCGGTAAAGTTTTCCAAATCTATTATCCAAGATCCATGCCAGAGGGTTTTATGGCAGATGCAAAATTGTTCTGAAGTGCTATTATCATTGAGGTCAAGGTTGATGCCGTGGGTTTGTTGAAGGGTTGGATCAGTTCTGAGGGGCATATGGTTTGCACATTTTTCTGTGCACATCTGCACATGGCTATAGGCACATGAGACCATTGTTAAATCCCATTTCTTGGCATTTTGGTTGAGATGAAGCCATTTGCCGATGTTGACATTATTTCTGTAATCTTATATGTTCTTGATATATATAATGTTTCAAGAAGCCGTAAGGAGGGAGTATTCCATGAATAAGATGATACTTATAGAGGAACTGAAAAAAGAAGGTGACCTAACTACAAATGAAGCAAAGAGAGTGATTGGTCTATTTTTTGATGAAATGTCAAATACCCTTGCTAATGGTGACAGGGTTGAAATCCGGGGGTTTTGCAGCTTTTATGTCAAGCATTACAAGGCACATACAGGAAGAAACCCAAAAACAGGTGAACAGACTCAGGTTAAACCTAAGAAGCTGCCGTTTTTCAAGGTTGGGAGAGAGTTGAAGGATCGGGTAGATTATCAGAGATGAGAAATGGACAAATGATTGGAGAGAATCATACCTGATATCTAACACATCCTTTTGAGGTATAACCCTTAGAAGCTTGCCCTCAAGAAATACGAAAAAAAGTAAGGAAACATCAAGTGTCAAAAAAACACCCAGAATGCCCTTTGTATAACCATGATAATTGCAGGGAGATTCATAACCGCAATGTATGTGCACTTGTCCGTAAAGATAAAGATTGTCTTAAAAAGTTACATAAGTCGGCAAAGAAGCCCAAGCAATAAGGTTTCTTTTCTTAACTATTTGGAGGATTACATGCATAAGATCAAAATGATTCTCATTACGCTGGCAATTGTAGTGTTGTCTGCAACATCGTTTAAATGCAATGTACAGGCAGCACAGGTTCCCAGTTTTGATCGACATAGAGGGTATCTCAGCACAGTTCTGGAGATTTCAGCTTCAGAAGCTACGGTTGAGGCAAACAGAAAATTGGCAAAAAGGCCGGGAAGAAGGGGAAGGCCGGGGGCAAGGCGATCAACTGGAGTTGTAGTCGTTGATGAAAATGCTGGGAATAGCAATGAACAAGATATAAAACAAGATCATGAAAGAAAACAAGATCAAGAACGGGAAAAAGAAGAAGAAAGGAAAAAGGAACAAGAACGAAAAAAAGACGAAGAAAGGATCAATAAAGAAGATTGGTTTCGATAATCTGATTTTGAAATATTAACTACCAATTGAACACAAAAGGAGAAAACTAAAATGGAGAAGTTGAAAAAAGATCTGGTAGCCATATTGAAGGCTCTCAATGGATTAACTCAGAAGGTTGAAAAGTTGCAGGAACAGATTGGTGAAGATAAGAAACCCACGAAGAAACCAAAGGCTAAAGCTGTTAAGAAGGCTCCTGCAAAGAGAGCTTCTGTAAAGAAGGTTGCTGCAAAGAAGGCAGCACCTAAAAAGGCTGTGCCAAAGAAAGCGAAACCTGCAACTGCTGCTGATACAGTCCTTGCAATTATCAACAGATACAAGAAAGGTGTTAACAATGCAGCCCTTATGGAAAAGACAGGTTATAATCAAAAGAAGATTGCCAATCTGGTTTTCAAGTTGAGGAAGCAGGGTAAGATCAATATTTCCCGTCTGGGTTGTACGAACAAAATCCTTAACCTTATATACTTTTATTCCTGATACCATATTTTCTCCATCATCATGCCTTTACATAAACACCCCTATCCACACTCTTGATCTTACCCTGCTTCCTTAAAATGGAGAAGTTGAAAAAAGATCTGGTAGCCATATTGAAGGCTCTCAATGGATTAACTCAGAAGGTTGAAAAGTTGCAGGAACAGATTGGTGAAGATAAGAAACCCACGAAGAAACCAAAGGCTAAAGCTGTTAAGAAGGCTCCTGCAAAGAGAGCTTCTGTAAAGAAGGTTGCTGCAAAGAAGGCAGCACCTAAAAAGGCTGTGCCAAAGAAAGCGAAACCTGCAACTGCTGCTGATACAGTCCTTGCAATTATCAACAGATACAAGAAAGGTGTTAACAATGCAGCCCTTATGGAAAAGACAGGTTATAATCAAAAGAAGATTGCCAATCTGGTTTTCAAGTTGAGGAAGCAGGGTAAGATCAAGAGTGTGGATAGGGGTGTTTATGTAAAGGCATGATGATGGAGAAAATATGGTATCAGGAATAAAAGTATATAAAGTTAAGGATTTTGTTCGTACAACCCAGACGGGAAATATTGATCTGAAACGATCAAAACAGCTTGTCAGAGAGCTTGTTAAGGTTGCCGGATCTCATTCTGATCACAATATTCTGATTGATCTGAGAGAAACTACTGTCTCTGTGTCAAATATAGTAGACATATTGGAAGTAGCTCGTGAGTTTGGGAGCTCTGTATCCTCTTTCAAAAATAAGATAGCCAACATTGTACCTGATGATCATGAACGAATGGTAATAGCCCATCGTTTTAAAGCCTGTATGGATATGCAGGGGTTTGAATGGGAAATTTTCACCGATTATGAAAGTGCAATCGAGTGGCTTTCGGAGACAGAAGATATTGATTAAAAAACCCGTTAGCCACCAAGAGGACAACAAATGGCACGAAAGTTTGATGAGCTTATAGGTTCCAAAGTTAACAAATTTTGAGTAATCGGCTTGATTTTTTTAAAAAAGTATGTTGAAATTTAAGTAATCAATAAAGGTCTGCCCTTAATTGGCTGACCGGTTTCGTTCTGAAGGAAGGATCTATTTGTCAAAGTGGCAACCTGCAGTCTGGAACTATGAGAATTTTTTGAAAGGAGGGTGTCACTATGACTAATGGAACTGTAAAATGGTTTCACAGCAGCAAAGGCTATGGCTTCATTGAGCAAGAAGATGGTCCGGATGTATTTGTTCATCATTCAGGAATTAATGCAACTGGTTTCAAGGAGCTCAATGAAGGTGACCGGGTTACCTTTGACATAGAGCAGGGTCCAAAAGGACCTGCTGCAACTAACGTCACCGTGGTTTGACCTACCGTTTTCAGGATAAAAAAGGGCATTCTCCAAAATATGAGGGATTGCCCTTATTTTTTTAGTAAAGGGAAGATGTTGAAGTTCTCCAGTCTGTCTTTGATTTATATGTCCGAAGTAAGGTTAATCCAGAGGATGAGGAATACACCAATATAATGCAAAGGTTGTGGAAGAGATTAAGAGAGACTCACAGATTGAGGGTTGTGAAATGAAGATGTCAGTAGTCTATTCACTAATCCCCATTCCGCTAATATTACATA
>PVMK01189022.1_pt1 | contig 12338 bp, 10 predicted proteins | sample 1853481 | NCBI WGS metagenome assembly PVMK01 (sample SAMN08533507, study PRJNA380276) | Marine sediment metagenome, whole genome shotgun sequencing project. | reverse complement strand
GCCGCTCTTTTTCAGGCTTTCAGCGGGAAAGAAGAGGCCGAAGTTGGGATTACGGCTGTGCTCGAAATCGACCAGCGCCTGGCTGCTGACTACTTAGCGATTCCGCAAACACTGCGGCGTAAAAGTGACTTTCTTCAGCACCCGGTGTTCTACAACAACCACTCCGAAACAGAAATGCTGCGTTACCTGAAACGTCTGGAGAACAAGGACCTGTCACTGGCCCACGCGATGATTTCCCTGGGTTCCTGCACCATGAAACTGAACGCCACCACGGAAATGGTGCCGATCACCTGGCCGGAATTCAGTGACATTCACCCCTTCGCGCCTCCAGAACAGACCCTGGGTTACCAGCAACTGCTGCGGGAGCTTCAGGAGATGTTGATCTCCTGCACGGGATATGACGCGGTATCCCTCCAGCCCAATGCCGGTTCTCAGGGGGAATACGCCGGCCTGCTGGTCATCAAGGCCTATCATGAATCCCGCGGCGATTCAGAACGAAACATCTGCCTCATCCCGTCATCTGCACACGGTACGAATCCTGCCAGCGCAGCCATGGCGGGGCTGAAAATTATCACAGTGAAGTGCGATGAACAGGGCAACGTGGACCTCACTGACCTGCGCGAAAAAGCAGCAAACCATTCAGCAGACCTGGCTGCGCTGATGATCACCTACCCATCCACACACGGTGTGTTCGAGGAGGGCATCAGGGAAATTTGTGAAGTCATTCACCAACACGGTGGCCAAGTTTACCTGGACGGCGCCAACCTCAATGCGCTGGTGGGATGTGCAGCTCCGGGCAAGTTCGGTGCAGACGTCTCACACCTGAACCTCCACAAGACGTTTAGCATCCCGCATGGGGGTGGTGGTCCGGGAGTGGGCCCGATTTGTGTCGGCAAACACCTGCAACCTTTCCTTCCCGGGCATAGCGTAGTGTCGATGAACGGTGAGTTTGAAAACAACCGGGCTATTTCAGCAGCGCCTTGGGGCAGCGCCGGTATTCTGCCGATTTCCTGGGCTTACATCGCCATGATGGGCCGGGATGGCATGAAAATGGCTACCCAGGTAGCAATACTGAGCGCCAACTACATCGCCAGTCGCCTTTCCGGTGCTTTTCCAATTCTCTACACGGGTCGCAACGGGCGCGTGGCGCATGAATGCATTGTCGACCTGAGGCCGTTCAAAGAATCCTGCGGTATCAGCGAAGAGGACGTGGCAAAACGGCTGATTGACTACGGATTCCATTCACCAACCATGTCTTTTCCCGTACCCGGAACATTGATGATCGAACCAACCGAAAGTGAATCCCTGGCGGAGATCGATCGTTTTTGTGCAGCGATGTTGTCCATACGCGAGGAAATCCGCGCCGTCGAGGGAGGCGAGTCAGATGCCGCAGATAACCCACTCAAGAACGCACCCCATCCGGTCGAAGACCTGACAGGAGACTGGGCTCATGGATACAGCCGAGAGCAGGCGGTGTACCCGGTTAGCGGGTTGCGCCTGAACAAGTTCTGGGCTCCTGTCAGCCGGATTGACAATGTGTACGGCGACCGCAACCTGGTCTGCACCTGCCCTCCGCCTGAGGGTTAGCTGCAAATTCGAAAGGTCGGGGGCAGTTTGGCGGAAGTCAGCAGAAATGGCTGGCATGGGCTATGCTTGAGGTTGCAGGGTGGTCACGTCTGAGGGTTGCAATCCCCATTGGCCAAAACCAGCGATAGAGCAATTAGGGGCTGGAAAAATTGAGGAGCAACAAATGAAAATCAAACTGTTTATGGTCGTTTTTTTGATGGCTGGCTTGTCAGCTTGTGCGCCGACTCAAAAAGCGGTGAGCTACAACATGGTTATTGCGCTCAAGAATTTTGGCGTATCGCTTGAACCCAAGCCGGCTCAAAATACGGTAAAAATCAGCAGTAAAGCGCAGGGCTGGAAAAAGAACGGCAAGAAGGAGGGTTATGTTGGTTACGCTAAAGGCGAAACCGGCTGGACTTTCTTTGCGATCAAGAAGGAAAACCTGGGTGATTCCTGCCCATCAGAAGACGGAAGCGGAACGGCAGAGTGGGTGATCACCCAGTTGCTGTTGTCGGCTACAGGTGATGAGGTCACCGAAAAGGGCAATAATTTCGGTAATTCACAGGTACTGTATCCATGGCTGAAGGAATCCTTCCCCAATGTGGACCTGACCAATGGCGTATTGTTCGACAAAACCAAGGATCAGGGAGTAACTTTTCTTCCCGTGTACAATGCCAACGGGCATGAAGGTGAGAAGTTTATCTACTACAAGTTGATCCTGAGCCAATGCTCCAGTACTAAAGTGCTGACTACTGACCCTGGCTGGCGTAACGGTGGCAGAAATTAAGCGCCTTTAATTGGGCCGGGCTTCGGTATAGTGTGGCGTTATGGATGCGCCGCGCAACAAGGCATTTATCAGTTACAGTCACCGGGACGAATCCTGGGCCCGGTGGCTACAACACTCGCTCGAAAGTTGCCGGATTCCCAAGCGTCTTGTAGGCGAGGAGGGCGCTTTTGGCCCTATTCCCGAACGTTTACGACCGGTTTTCCGAGATCGCGAGGACCTTTCTTCGGCTTCTGACTTGACGACCCAAATCAGGGGGGAGTTAGCCAACTCCGACACCCTGATCGTTATTTGTTCACCCGCCGCCGCATCATCGCGCTGGGTGAACGAGGAAATCCGATATTTCCACCAGCTTGGCAAAGAAGACCGTATTCTGGCCCTGATTGTCGAGGGTGACCCCCACGCCGTTGATGGCGGCCAGAATTGCTTCCCGGCTGCGATACAGGAATCGCCTGACGGCACCCGACGCGAGCCGCTTGCGGCTGATGTGCGACGTTATGCCGACGGCAAATACTTATCCAAGCTGAAAATCGTTGCGGGTGTGCTGGGAATACGTCTCGATGAACTAAGGCGGCGGGATGCTCAGCGCCGCAACCGCAACCGTTTCCTGTATGCGTTTGCAGCCCTGTTCCTCGGATCAGTGATCGGTTGGCTGATGAATTCAGTGGTGACCACGCGATCGACCGCCGCAGCGCAGCACGCCAACACCGAAGATTTACTCAGATACATGCTGGGTGATTTGGAACGGCTGGATCCCATTAAGGGCCTGGAGAGTATTTCACCCGAAAATAAAGACCAAGTGAGGCTGAGAGAACAGTTGGGCCTCGAGGGGATGGACAGTGACACCCTGGTAGAACAGGCGCTGGCCTGGCGAAAGACAGGGATTGATCTGAAGTGGGAAGGTGAGCTCGAAGCTGCCATGCAACAGTTCACAAATTCCCGTGCCGCCATCATCGAGCTGCACCTGAGAGAAGGCAATTCGCCGCGTGCGCTCTTCGAGTTGGGGCAGTCGGAATTCCACGTAGGCGAAGTTTACATACAGATGGGCGAAATGGACCTGGCCCAACAGTACTGGAGCCACTATGGCGCTTTAACTCGACGTCTGCTCAATACCGAGCCGAACAATCCCAAGTATGTGATGGAGTTGTCCTACACATTAATGAACCTGGGCGCCCTGGAACTGACGAGACTCATGCCGGATGTATCGAAGTCGTTGGAACTGCTCCAGGTTGCCGTCCAGTATAACCAGATGGCGTTGGTGCTCGATCCTGGAAACCCTGAGTTCGGAGAATCATTGATGAATCAGCTGGCCTGGCTGGCAGACGCGTGGATAGAGAAGTGTGCCCTTGGCAATGCCTTCGAGATGCGGCAACAAACCGTTGATCTTCGCCGCGAAATGGTCGCAGCCAGCCCCGATGATGTCTACCAGCAGCATGAACTCGCCATTACATTGGGCGGGCTGGCTGGCGTGCAGCAGCATATAGGACTGCATAGTTTTGCCATTGCCAGCTTCGAAGAGGCGGTAGAGATACTACATAGACTGCAGCAGGCAGAGTCGGAGAATGTAGACATCGAATGGCAGGCCCTGTATCGCGAGGCGCGTCTGGCACGACTTCTGATGGCCCTGGGAGCATTCGAGCAGGCTGCCAGCATCATCAACCCAATGGCTCCGCGAATAAGGGAACTGAGCAATACCGAACTCAATTCAGATCATTTCTTTGCTGTGGAGGCTGCGTTTTTCCTTCTCGATCAGGCCAAGCTTTGGCTAGCCCTGGGCGAGGTTGAACAGGGCGAGAAACTACTTCGCACTGTAATCGAGCAGCTGAGCGAGTTGGTACGATTGAAACCTGGATTTCAATATAGTCTGCAGGGACTCGCCGCAGCCTCATTTGTTTATTGGCAGCAAATTGGTGAAAAACCAGGTAGCGCCGTCGACAGCTTGCTAGGACAATACCTGTCCGATTCTGATTCGATTGAAAATTGCACCGATGCCAGCCTCGCCGCACGCCTGGCCATCTCCGATGGCAATACCCGATTGGCCAAACGCTATACGCGCTATGTTAGGGACAAAGGCTACTTCGAACCTGACTTCGTCGCATTCTGCCGGAAATATCAGCTGTGTGATTTGCCCTGAGTTTTCAAAAACCAAATTCCACTGAGTCACGCCGGCCATCGACCTCAATACCAAGCGCATCAGTGGCTTTACGACACATGCCTTTCATTCCAAAATGCATTCCTCAGCCGGGGCGCGGCGGTTGTAACGGGATGACATGACCCGGCCATAGGCGCCGGTGTTGGCAATGAGGATAATATCGCCTTCCCTGCTTTGCGGAAGGAAGCGGCTTTCACCAAGCACGTCTCCTGATTCACAAATTGGCCCCACCACCCGGTAGTGCCTGTCCACACTCTCATTCAGCCGGCTCAGATTGATGATGTCATGATAGGCGCCGTACAGGGCTGGCCTGATCAGGGAATTCATTCCCGTGCTGACACCCAGGTAGTGATACTGGCCCTTGGTCTTCAGTTGGGTCACGCGTGACAGGAGTACACCACTTTCGGCTACCAGGTAACGTCCCGGCTCCAGCCACAACTCCACATCATGGCCCGCCAGTGTCCTGCCCAGCAGTTGGTCAAGCCTGCGCAGATCAAGACCTGCCTGATCTGCGCGGTCCGGAACACCCAGGCCACCACCAAGGTCCAGCACTTGCACATCAGGAAACTCCGGCAAAACCTCAAGGAAACGCTGTAATTGCTCACACCACGCGTCCAAATTGTGTACACCGCTGCCCGTATGGGCGTGAAAGCCAAGCACCCGAATACCATGCCGCTGTAATAAAACCAGGATATCCGGAATGTGCTCCAGTGAAATTCCGAACTTGGAGTCCGCGCCCGAGGTAATGACTTTTTTATGATGTCCATAACCTGTGTCCAGATCGAGCCGCAGAAAAATATCCTGACCCGCGAACAGTTCCGGCCATTGTTGCAGCGCCCAGTAGTTATCCACGGTGAGGCGGACTCCCAGTTGCAGCGCTGCCTCGTATTCATGCCGTGCAGCGAAGTTGGGGGTAAACAGTATTTCTTTTGCCCCAATCCCCCGGATTGTCGCCAGAACGTGACGCACTTCATCCATGGACACGCACTCGAAACCAAGTCCCCTCCTGTGCGATCACACGGAGCAGTTCGGCATGGTCATTGGCTTTAACCGAGTACAGGACACGGCTCACGGAATCGAGTTCCAGCAATCTCCTCGCAGCCCGGCGCATCGTGTCCAGATCATAGACATAGGCGGATTCACGATTTTTCATCAGTTGTTGCAGTTGATCCGCCTTGCTTTTCCACCAGGGCTCAGGCAAGTCAACCGGGGGCTGGAGACGGGTCAACTCGATCCAGCTTGGCCCCAGATCCGGCCGGTGATCTGCTTGCGAGGCAATCAACAACTGGTGCAGTTTGCGCACCAGGCTGACGGCATGTTCAGGATCGACAACCAGGGTGAGGTTCAGGTCATTTGCCGACTGGGTCACCATGTGTACATGCCGGTCCTGGAACACATCCAGCGCAGCCGACAAACGCCCAAGAATGGTCCGGATCGAATTGCCAACCAGGCTGATGGATACGCAAGCTGAATACAGCTTGACCTTGCACAGGCCGGTCGGGTCTTCCAGAAAAGCCGACATCCGCAGTTCATCGGAATGGGCAGCGAACTGGGGGTCCAGACTAACGGTTACGGTAGACTCGGAAGTTGAAATCAGGTCAACCGAGAAACCATGGCGCTTGAATACAGCAAACGCATCCGCCAGAAATCCAGCCTGCCGCCACATTGCTGGATTCTCCATGCTGATCAATGTGATGTCAGCTCGACTCACTACACCTTTGACCCGGGCCTCATCCCGCTCAGTACGCTTTCCGATGCGTGTCCCCGGTTCACCTGGCCGATTTGTATCCTTGATGTTTACAGGAATCCCGTGACGCCGGGCCGGCTGAATGCTGGGCGGGTGCAGGACCCTCGCGCCCATTGAAGCCAGTTCCTGCGCCTCGCTGTAACTGAGCCTGTTAAGCAAGCGCGCTTCGGGCACTACACGGGGATCGGCGCTGAATATTCCGGGCACATCGGTCCAGATTTCCAAGGCTCCGGCCTGCAGTCTTGCTGCCAGATACGCTGCTGACGTGTCTGATCCACCCCTGCCCAGCAGGCAGGTTACTCCGTCCGGGCCCGCAACGATGAATCCCTGGGTAATGTGCAAATTTCCCTGCTCCACCAAACGCTGTTCCAGTGCAGGGTCCGCATGGTCGCCGCATCGTGCCGCCAGCACATCTGAATCTGACCCATGTTCCATTTCCAACAAATTACGGGCATCCTGCCAAACCGGAGCCAGTTGAGCGGCCGTCAATACTTCACTACCGATCAGGCTGGAAAGCAGCTCACCCTGTGCGAGCAAAAGCGCTCTTTGTGCAAGCTTGAGTGCGGAGCCGGGCGCCGGCAGCAACTCTCGCAGACCAGCCCAGCTATTTTTGAAACCCGTTGACGGCTTTAAGCCAAGCGCATCATACAATTGCAGATGTTTTTCTCTCAATTCCGACATTATCCCGTCACTTTCTTCCGTACCGGGGCCTTCCGTCAGCCGGGTCAGCAGGTTGGTCGTTCCTGACAAGGCGGAAATCACGACCATGACTCGCTTCCCGCCAGCCAGGTTCAAACTCACCTGGTCACAAATGGTGGACCAGCAATCAGCGGAACTGACGCTGGTTCCCCCGAATTTCATCACGATCCATGGGCCGTCGTTTTGCATGTTCACATTCTTTTCCTTCCCGGTATAAAATCACCAAACGAAAACGGCCTCCGCTGGGGAGGCCGTTTTAATCTAGTGCTCTGTCAAGCCTAAAGCTCGATGCGGAATCAGGCGGTAATTGACGCCCTCATCTTTCGCAGTGCATTGGCTTCGAGTTGCCGGATGCGCTCAGCAGAAACTTCATACCGATTGCCAAGTTCCTGCAGCGTCATTTTGTCTTCCTGCAGCCAGCGGCTGCGGATGATGTCCTGACTGCGTTCGTCCAGTTCACCCAGACCCGCATACAACAGGTTGTTGTTATAATTCGTCAAATCCTCCGATTCGGTTTCCACCAGGGGATCTTTGGACTGGTTTTTCAGGAAAGCGGCCGGAGCTACGTACGGAATATCGTCATCGGCGTTGGGCGGCAAATCGAAACCGATATCCTGTCCGGAAAGACGGGATTCCATTTCAAGTACTACTTCAGGTTTGACACCCAAATCCTTTGCCACGGCATGGACTTCTTCGTAGCTCAGCCAGCCAAGGCGTTTTTTCGACTTCCTGAGATTGAAAAACAGCTTGCGTTGCGCCTTGGTGGTTGCCACCTTGACGATGCGCCAGTTGCGCAGGATAAACTCATGCATCTCGGCGCGAATCCAGTGCACGGCAAAAGATACCAGGCGTACACCGTGATCAGGATCAAACCGCTTGACGGCTTTCATCAGGCCGATATTGCCTTCCTGTATCAGGTCACCCAGCGCCAGCCCGTAACCGGTGTAACCTTTGGCTACATGCACGACGAAACGCAAATGCGCCAAAACCATTCTCCGGGCCGCTTCAAGTTCGTCTTCGTCACGAAACTGGCGAGCCAGTGACTGCTCTTCTTCCAGCGTGAGAATAGGGACCTTGTTAACCCCCTGGATATACGCATCAAGACTCCCGGTAGATGCGGGAACCATCAGATGGCTTGGTACTAATTCTTTGCTCATTAATCCTCCTTGGGCAGCGGGCGAGTTTAACATATTCCCTGCATTTAAATCCAACACAACCCCTATCGGGATCTGCCGGAACGCATCCTCGTCAATACTGCTTTATGTCTCAACTGCAAATTTAGACAAGCCCTGGCCGGATACGTTCCACACCAAAAAAAACACTATTGAATCAGAGTGATATCTAATATTAACATAAATTAATATAGATTACATCCGCCCCAGCATTCCACTCACTCTCAACTGGCGCAGATAGCGCTGAACCGAAACCCAGGCTCCAAGCAGGCCCAGGACACCACCGCCAAGCAAAACCAATGCGGCACGAGCAAAACCCAGGCCCTTGAAATCAGGGCTGCTGCCATAAGCATCGAGCAGGTCTTCCAATGGCTGCTGCAGGTAAAGTACAGAGATACCGAGAAGCACCAGGGCAAAAAATGCGCCGAGGAACCCATACCAGAAACCGGAATACAGAAATGGCTGACGGATGAAGCTGTCTCCTGCACCAACCAGGCTCAGCACCTGTATTTCTTCAGACCGGTTGGCTACGTCGAGGCGAATGGTATTGGCAACGACCACGAACACCGCCAGCGAAAACATCACGCTGAGGACCTTTACAAACGCTTCGCCAAGATCAACCAAGCCAGAAAGCCTTTGCAACCATTTGTGGTCAACCTGGACAATATCCACTGCATCCTGTGTCTGCAGCCAGGCGTCCAGCGTAACGACAATCGTGCCCAGTTCTTCGGTATCCTGTAGTTTGGGTGTAACCAGCAATACCCACGGAAGTGGATTTTCGTCAAACAGGTCAAGCACCTGGCCAAAACCGGACGCTTGACGGAACTCATCCATACCCTGTTGGGGAGATACGGCCTCGACTGATGCATCCGGCCGGTCATCGATCATCCGGGCCAGTTCGGCAGCCCCGTTTGAACTGACATCGTTATGCAGAAACACCGTAATCGCCCCCCACTCATCCTGCTGCAGGTCGAGGCCGCCAATATTATTGACAGCCAGGTACAAGCCCAGGGGTAAAACCATTGCAATACCCAGCACCAGTACTGTCATCGTCGTCGCCAGGCGATGGCCAAAAAGAGTACCCAGGCTTGAGAAAAAACTGAAAAGTTGGCGGCGAGACCAGGCTCGCAACCGCCTTTTGACGAACTCAGCCCGCATATTGCTCACCCTGCCCCGCCCCTGGAAATAACAGCCGGAATATCATCGATCAGCCGGCCCGCGGAAAGCACCAGTACACGCTGGCCCATTGAACGGATCAATGTCAGGTCATGGCTTGCGATCAATACGGTGACACCTTGTCCGTTGAGCTGCCTGAACAGGCTAAACAATTCTTTAGATAACTGCGGGTCCAGATTGCCGGTCGGCTCATCCGCAAGCAGGACAGGCGGCATACCGACAATAGCCCGAGCGACCCCGACACGTTGCTGCTCTCCTCCTGACAGCATCAAGGGCCACATTTTTGCTTTGCTTTGTAAACCGACTTTGTCCAGTACAGCCCTGACCCGCTTGCGGATATCCGGGTAACGCATTCCCGCGATCATAAGCGGCAGGGAAACATTATCGAATACCGTCTTGTCACGGAGCAATTTGTGGTCCTGGAATATCATTCCGATCTGGCGCCGGACCTGCGGTATCAACCGTGGGGATGTTTTTCTCAGATTGCGGCCATTCACCACCACTTGCCCGCCTGATGACTGTTCCAGCATCAGGATCAACCTTAACAGCGTGCTTTTCCCGGCTCCCGAGTGGCCGGTGAGGAATACCATCTCACCAGCATCAATGTGAAAATTCACATCAAGCAGTGCACTCGCACCGCCCGGATACCGTTTGCTGACATGTTCAAAAGTAATCACTCGCAACCGGCCAGTATCCAATCAACTTTCGACAGACTTCTACCGCCCCCGCCTGCTTCGACTCCCTGGAAGAGTGTCTCTTCCCGCCACCACGGCCGCCACGGTCAGGACGCCTGGGGAGCGGGGTGGGCGCTCTTTTGAGTTCAGGCAACTGCTCCGGATCACTCTGCACCATCGGGATCACGTAGCCGATGAAGGCCTCGATTTCAGGTAAATGGAAGGCATAGTGTTCACAGGCAAAACTAATAGCTTCACCGGTCGCTCCGAGCCGGGCTGTACGCCCGATGCGATGCACGTAGTCGGGTGCATCCTGTGGCAGGTCGAAATTGATTACATGCGTGACATCAGGGATATGAAGTCCCCACGGGCCGCCACGTCCGTCGCCACCAGAATCGGAATTTCACCGTCATGGAAGCGCCGCAACAAGGTCTGCCGCTTTTTCTGGGGTACTCGCCCCGAAATGGCCGCAGCATGTAAGCCGTTGGCGTTGAGTGTCCGCTCTACAAAATCGGTTGCGTGGCGTGTATTGGTGAATACCATGATCCGGCCGCCCTCGAACTGGCGTAACAAGCCACAAGCAATGGGAGTTTTTCTTCATTGGCCGGGTAGTACACCGACTGGTGAACATTTTCCGAAGTGATTCTTTCTGCTTCCACCTTGAGCAATTCAGGGCTCGTTCATGTGCTCATAGGCAAGTTCCAGTACACGTTGCGACAGCGTTGCGGAAAACATCAGGCATTGCCGCTGATCCAGGGGCGGCAATCTCCGTAGTACATAACGAATGTCCTTGATAAACCCAAGGTCAAACATCCGGTCGGCCTCGTCCAGGACCATCACTTCAATGGAATGCAGGTTGAAAACATGCTGTTTGAAATAATCAATAATTCGTCCCGGCGTCCCAATCAGGACGTCGACGCCATCTGCAAGAGTTTTACGCTGTTTCTCGTAATCGACACCACCATAGGCAAGGCCGAAACGCAGGCCGGTATCCCCCCCCAAGCAGCAATGCATCCTTGTGGATCTGAATAGCCAGTTCCCGCGTGGGTGCGAGTATAAGAGTGCGTGGATTTTTTCCTGGTGTCTCCGGGGCGTTCTTGAGTAGCCGTTGAAAGATAATGAGCAGGAACGCTGCCGTTTTACCTGTTCCTGTCTGAGCCTGTCCTGCGACGTCATTTCCCTGCAGTCCGGTAGGCAATGTCAAGGCCTGGATCGGGGTGCAGTAGGTGAACCCTGCCCGGGAAAGGCCTTGCTGCACTGACGGCAGCAAATCAAGAGAAGAAAAGGTCAGATCAGTCAGGGGATTGCTTGTTTTGTTGTCGGACATCATCCATTCACTCATTTATACCCGGCATACTTACCGAAAACCGGGAAAATCTTAAAAAAAAGAGGCAAGAGGGCTTGAAATTTAAAGTGGGTGCCTTGAAATCGGTTTGCAGTTCTTTGAAATAACGGTCCCGGCCTCGGGCGTCGCCGCACCTGGCTTCCCGTTCCTTGTTTCGGAACCTGAATTAGACCATATTAACCGTGCTGTTACTTTTGTACCAGTAACAAGACGATTGAATTCTGGAGAATGAATGTGAATGAAAAAATTACGCACGTTACCGACGGCAGTTTTGACCAGGAAGTGCTTAATGCAAACGGCCCCGTCCTGGTGGACTACTGGGCGGAATGGTGTGGACCCTGCAAAATGATCGGCCCGATCGTAGAGGAAATCGCTGAAGAATACGGCGACAAATTGAAAGTAACCAAGTTGGATATAGACAGCAATAACAAAACTCCAAGGCAGTACGGTATCAGAGGTATACCGACCCTGATGATTTTCCGTGACGGCAAAGTCCAGGCGACCAAAGTGGGCGCACTGACCAAGGGCCAACTGAAAGCGTTCGTCGACGAAGTCGTGTGATCAACGTCGCGGCCGTACCCTCAGCGGGCACGGCCGCCCTGTTTTCCATTGGAAAACCCGTACACCTTTAATATTACCCTGAAGGAGTACAATACTGGACGCACCCTCCTTATCGTGCTAGTTTTAACTTATCTGTAGCCGGGTCTTCCGCCCGGCATATAAAGACTTCCCTGTTTTGTAAGCCAGCACATTGGTACAAGAACGCTGGTCAGGCTTAAAAAGGTTTCCACATATTCGGCACTTTGCTGTGGACAGCGGACAAAAATCATTGAAATTCGGGCCATTGAAGTCCCGGCCCCTGGCCGAATTAACAGCCCCATAAATCTATAAAACATTCAATTTGTACTGAAAAGGCACAGCCCTCAAACAGAGCTATATTTATATGAACCTTACCGATCTCAAGCTAAAACCCGTCACCGAATTGGTGGAAATTGCTTCTAAAATGGGCCTTGATAACGTCGC
>PVMK01131386.1_pt1 | contig 12338 bp, 8 predicted proteins | sample 1853481 | NCBI WGS metagenome assembly PVMK01 (sample SAMN08533507, study PRJNA380276) | Marine sediment metagenome, whole genome shotgun sequencing project. | reverse complement strand
AGCCAAATTCTTTAATGGGTTGACAATTTACTTCTACATAACATATAATTTATGATTATTTTATAATTGTTTAAATAGATAGTATACGAAAGCAGGAAACAAAATTATGGCGCGCGCTTTAGACGGAATAAGAATTATAGATTTTTCAAAAGCCCTGGCAGGTCCCTACTGCACCATGCTTCTGGCTGATATGGGCGCTGAAGTAATAAAAGTTGAAATGCCGGGATCAGGAGATGATTCCAGAGGCTGGGGCCCTCCTTTTATTGAAGGCGAATCAGCCTATTTCTTAAGCATTAACCGCAACAAAAAAAGTATCACTTTAAATCTTAAAGATAACAAAGCTAAGGAAATCGCTCTTAAAATAATCGAAAAAGCAGACATTGTGCTTGAATCAAACCGGCCCGGAGTGATGACCAAGCTTGGTCTTGACTATGAAACCGTAAAAAAAATAAACCCCGGAATCATTTACTGCTCTATTTCCGGCTTCGGTCAAACAGGCCCGTACAGTAAAAGACCGGGATTTGACCAGGTTATACAGGGATACGGCGGCATCATGGGACTTACGGGTGAAAAAGGAGGCGGTCCGCTTAAAGTAGGCATAGCTGTAACTGATATTGCCACCGGCATGTTTGCTGCCACCGGAATCCTGACCGCGCTTTACCACCGCGAGAGAACCGGTCAGGGGCAGCACGTTGACGCATCCATGCTGGACGGACAGGTATCATGGCTCACCTATCAGGCCGGAAGATATCTGGCCTCAGGCAATGTTCCGCAACGCATCGGCTCTGCGCATCCACTCATTGTTCCTTATCAGGATTTTGAAGCCAGTGACGGATTTATAAACATTGCCGCAGGGAAACGACAACCTGTGGAAAAAATTCTGTACAGCAACAGACTTGAACGACATTGCCGATGATCCAAAATTTGCAACAAACCCGAAACGCGTTGAAAACCGCGATGAAGTCGTGGCAATAGTCAGCAAAAAAATAAAAACAAAGACCATGCAGGAGTGGCTTGATATCTTAAACGATGCGGGCGTTCCCTGCGGACCGATCTATACCGTGGATCAGATCTTCAAAGACCCTCAGGTCCTTGCGCGTGAAATGCTTGTGGAGATAGATCATCCAAAATGCGGAAAAATACAGGTGATCGGTTCACCGATTAAGCTTTCTGAAACCCCGGCAGAAATCACAACGCATCCTCCCATGCTGGGTGAACACAACAGCTCAATCCTTCAGGAGTTTGGATTTTCCGAGGAAGACATAACAAAGCTGAAGGAAGATAAAGTGATTTAAAAATTAAGGCAGACATCAAGATGAAAATAAAAAGCGTACCGGCACAAAAATTTGGAAAAGGATGGATATTTAATGTTAAATATTCACCTGACGGGAAACAGGTAGCTGTTGCAACAACAACCGGCATCTACTTTTATGACACCGCCACCTATGAACAAGTAATGTATTTGTCCGGACATGATGATTATGTATCATCAATAAGCTTCAGCACGGACGGTAAAAGGATTGCATCAGGCTCCGATGACAACACCATAAAAATCTGGGACCTTACAACCGGAAAACATGCAACGACACTTAAAGGGCATTCAAACTGCATCACCTCGGTACGCTACAGCCCTAACGGAAAGCTTCTTGCCTCAAGTTCCGATGACAATACGATTAAAATCTGGAAAGCAACAAGCGGAAAAGAGCTGCTGACAATAAAGGGCCATACAAACAGCGTAACTTCTGTACGCTTCAGCCCTGACGGAAAATATCTTGTGTCAGGATCTTATGATAACACTGTAAAACTCTGGGATGCTGACACCGGACGGGAAATAAAAACCTTTAACGGCCATTCTAAAACCGTAGAATCCGTTCATTTCAGCCCTGACAGCCGTCTCATCGCATCGAGTTCTGATGATATGACCATAAAGATATGGGACATTGATAAAGATGATGCCATACAGACCTTTACCGGACACCGTGACTTTGTTATCCCTGTAAGCTTCACCTCTGACGGAAAATATGTACTCTCCGGATCTGATGACGGTACCATGAAAATGTGGAATGTGGCAACCGGCAGAGAAGTAAGAACATATGCAGGACATACAAGCTTTATCTGGTCATTAAGTATAAGTCCTGACAGCAAAAAGGTTGTCACCGGGTCAAGAGACAACACTATAAAATTCTGGGATATCAACAAAAGAAAAGCGATTCATACCATTGATGGGTTTGTCAGGCCGGTTTGGTCGGTAAAAATCGATCCCGGGGTAAAACATCTTGTGGCTGGATCAAAAAACAATAACATAAATGTATGGGACATAGAAACCGGCAACCTGCTTAAACGCCTCAACGGACACACCGATGATGTCAATATCGTGTGTTTCAGCCCGGATGGAAAACTCATGGCATCAGGCTCCGATGACAACACCATTAAGCTCTGGAGTACCGATCAGTGGAAAGAAATAAGAACGCTTATGGGTCATGACGACTATGTAGACAGCATATGCTTCAGCCCTGACGGAAAACTTCTTGCTTCCGGCTCGGACGACAATACAATCCGCATCTGGGATGTTGAAGGAGGCAAGGAGATCAAAGTTCTTAAAGGGCACAACGGTTATGTCTGGGCGGTTGCTTTCTGCCCGACAGGGAACCGGCTTGCAAGCGGTTCATGGGACAACACCATAAATATCTGGGATGTTGAAGAAGGTAAAATAATAAAAACCATGCAGGGGCACAAAGGCTATGTATGGTCTCTCGAATACACTCCTGACGGCAAACAGCTGATCTCCGCCTCAGATGACAATACTGTCCGCATCTGGGATGCTGAAAAAGGCAAAACAGTGCGGACCCTGAGCGAGGACAAACTGCCTATCTGGTCACTGTCCCTGAATTCAAACGGAAGATATCTGGCTGCAGGCTGCGGCAATAATTCGATCTGCTTATGGAACATGAAAGACGGCACATTGATGAAAAAACTGACCGCCCATACCAATATCGTCGAATCCGTGCATTTCAGTGATGACAACCGATATCTCGCCTCGGGTTCCGATGACGGCACCTGTGCCCTATGGTCACTTAAGTGATATTCGCCAAAAAAAGATCATAGTATTTTCAATCATTACATAATATAATCAGAAGCAGTCCTTAATTAAAGGACTGCTTTTTTATTTTTAAAAATACAGGTTTATATATGAGTCCTTTAAGCGTAATCATTTTTGACAGCCCAAAAACAGATAAAGCAGCAAATCTTTTAAAAACGCTCAAGGAAATCCGTTTTATTGAAAAAATAGTTTCCTCAAGAAACCTCGCTTCTGAAAACAGCTCGGCAGAAAAAATTATGTTTTCCCCCTACAGCAGCAAGGCATTAAACAAAGCCTTACAGGAAACCCTTCATACGCCTTACCTGATGATGGTCCACAGCCCCGGCCTTATTGACATCAATCAGGCGGAAATCGAAAAGTTCATCAGCCTTGCTGAAAAAGAAAAAGAGGGTGTACTTTTCTATTCTGACTACTATCTCAGCAGCCGCTCTGCTCCAAACATTACACCTGCAATCAATTATCAGCAAGGCAGCATTAGAGACGACTTTGATTTCGGTCCTGTTCAGATTCTGTCTGTCAAGCACATAAAGTCAGTCCTTGAAAAATTCGGTGCCCTTTCTGAGTCAAACTGGGCAGGGTTTTACGAATTAAGGTTGAGACTTTCATTGCTTGGGAAAATCGTACACATCCCCAAGCCGCTTTCACTCTTAAAACAACCGGAAACAGAGAAATCTCATTTTGATTATCTTGATCCGGACAGTACCGATTTCCAGGAGGAAATGGAAAAAACTGCGTCAAAGCATCTTAAACTTGCAAAGGCTTTCTGCTCACATGAATTTATGGCTGTTCCAAATGACCCTGCCCCCTGCCCGGTTACAGCCAGCATAATAATACCTGTTAAAAACAGGGAAAAAACAATCTCTGAGGCATTAAAAAGCGCTTTAAGTCAAAAAACAGACTTTAGTTATAACGTTCTTATTGTACAGAACCATTCCACTGACAAAACCTCTAAAAAGATAGATGCCATTGCAGAGAACGACAGCCGTGTTATCCATATCATCCCTGAAAGAAAAGACCTGGGCATTGGCGGATGCTGGAATGAAGCAGTAATGTCTTCTTCATGCGGCAGGTTTGTTTGTCAGCTGGATTCTGATGATATTTATCTTAATGAAAATACTCTGTCAACTATTGTCAAAATGCTTCAAACCAGTAAATACGGAATGGTTGTCGGTTCATACCGGGTCGTAAATTTCAATTTAGAAGAAATCCCGCCGGGCATTGTAGATCATAGAGAGTGGACTGAAGATAACGGCAGAAACAATCTTTTAAGAGTCAATGGAATCGGTGCCCCAAGAGCCTTCCCCAGAATAATGCTTCGAAAGTTTCCTTTTCCAAATGTCAGCTACGGAGAAGACTACAGCGTTTCTCTCAGGATCTCAAGAGACTTTCGAGTGGGCCGGATATTTGAACCCTTATATCTGTGCAGGCGCTGGAATGACAATAGCGATGCAATGCTCAGCAGGGAACAAGCCAATAAGTTCGCATATTACAAGGACACCCTGAGAACAGAGGAGATCCTTGAACGCCGGAATTTTAATAAAAATATTCATACAGTTTCCAAATGAAGATTCAAACCAATACACCGGATAATAAAATAATAGATATTGACAGCAGCATATTAAGTCCTTACCTTGAGGAATGCCGTCCTGAAACTTTTCATGCCTGGCTTCAGGCCTTTATAAAACAGCAGTTAGCGACATGGCCCGAACTTAAACAGGCGATAAACAACCTTGATGAACAGCTTATAAAAAAGATATTTCTAGCTGAGTCTGAGGTCATGCTTCATCACAACCCCCGCAGGCTAAAAAGCTCGGCATCAAAGGTTGATAAAAAATCAATCGAACAAAGACCCTGCTTTCTGTGTCCTGAAAACCTTTACGAAAAACAGCTGGGCCTTTCCTGGAACGAAAACTGGCTCATCCTGAACAACCCCTACCCTATTTTCAAAGACCACCTGGTAATATCACACAAGAAACATATCCTTCAAAATGTGAACGATGCTCTTCATGCAATGTTAAAATTTGTCCTTGACACTGGCTTTTCATTTTCAGCATTTTATAACGGACCGGCATGCGGAGCCTCTGCCCCGGACCATCTTCATTTCCAGGCCTGCAAAAAAAATGATCTGCCGATAATATCTCAAACAGGCAGCATCATTAAGTCCGGAGATTATTCTAATATCCCGGTTATTCATGAAGATACTTCAAGCAGGTCTTTTGCCGCCACCCTTGATAACCGAGGTTTTTTTATCTGTCTGTCAGAAAACAGGGAAGTTCTTTTTTCAATTGTTGAGAAGGTAATTTCTTTCTTAGAAAATATGACTAAAAATTCTGAAGAGCCATTAATAAACATTATTATATCAGGATCAGACAGCACCTATACGGCTATTTTGTTTCCCAGAAAGACACATCGCCCGGAATGTTTTTACAAAGACGACAATGAAAAACTGCTCATAAGTCCAGGAGCGGTTGATGTGGGAGGGGTCGTCATTCTTCCCCGCGAAGAAGACTACCGCAGGATAAACAAAAAATATCTTCTTGAAATATTTTCAGAAGTCTGTCTTGATCATTCAGTCTTTCAAAACCTTGTATTTCAGATGTAAAAAACAATGTTTTTTATAGAGAGATAATTTTATGCCTGTTTTTGAAAACGAGCCTGTAATTTCTGTCGGACTTATGGAAAAGATTGATAAGGCCTGTTTTGAAACAGTCGGGACCTTTCAGATAAACGACAAGGTACTTAGTGCCGGAAAATACAATATCCTTTGCAAAGAAAACATAATTACCCTTGTTAACCCAAACGGAAAAGAGACTGCTGTTTCAAAAGAACTTGTAATAAAACCAGATTCTCTAAAGGAATCCTCTTTTATTATTAATGATATTAAAATCGGAATTGATTTTCACTGGGAACGTATACTGAATCAGGAATTCCGCGGTAGCCTTAAGATTAAAGCCATAAATTCCAACAGTTTTACTTTAATAAATATTATCCCCCTTGAAGCATACCTGGAAGCAGTCATCTGTTCCGAAATGAGCGCGGAAAGTCCGATAGAATTTTTAAAAGCACACTGCACAATTTCTCGCAGCTGGCTCCTTGCGCAGCTTAACAAAAAAAAATATCAGGATAAACAGTATGCTGCAGAAAAAAATGCTGACTGGACCGACTCCCAAAAACACAGGGACTTTGATGTCTGTGCGGATGATCACTGCCAGAGATATCACGGTATAAAGTCAATAAACCCTTCTGTAAAAAAAGCCCTTAAGGAAACTCGCGGAGAAGTACTCATGTCAGAAGAAGAGATATGTGACACCCGGTTTTCCAAATGCTGTGGTGGAATAACTGAAAGGTTCTCCACCTGCTGGGAGGATACAGACTTCACCTTTCTCACACCTGTTATGGATTGCCCTGAAAATAGCCCTCAAGCATCTCCTGTAAATGAAAAAGAACTTTATGATTTCATCATTTCCAAACCTGATGCCTTTTGTAATTTAAAAGACAAAAAGCTTCTATCCCGCATTCTTCCTGGTTTTGATCAGGAAACAGATAGTTTTTTCCGTTGGACAGTAAACTACTCTCAGCAGAAATTAAAGAAGATACTTCTTGAAAAAACCAGAATAGATTTTGGAAACATAATTAACTTAATACCTGTTTTACGCGGAGCATCCGGCAGAATCATAAAATTAAAGATTATCGGTCAGAAGAAGGAAATAGAGATTAAAAAAGAACTTGAAATTAGAAAGGCTCTTTCTAAAACTCATCTTTACAGTTCTGCGTTTGTAGTTATACCCTACGGAAACGAAGAATCATTTCCTGGAGGTTTTACTTTAAAAGGAGCAGGTTGGGGACACGGGGTCGGCTTATGCCAGATCGGCGCTGCTGCAATGGCAGAAAAAGGCTATAACTATGAGTCAATTCTTTCTCATTATTTCAAAAATACCCTTATCAAAAAGATCTATTAAACTGTTAATATTTATACTGTCTGCTGGAAGCTCTTAAAATCATCATCCTCGTCAAAAGGAATAAGCTCTTCAGGTATGACTTCCTTTGTGGTTTTTTTTCAGGTTCTGATTTTGGACTGGGTCATGTTTAAACGGAATTATTTTACAGAAATACAGCTAAGCTTGGATAAAGCATTTCTTATATTATCGGGGGAATATCCGAGACTAAACGCTTTTGAACTGTTAAGAGAAACATCTGGCGGTCTGGGCGCTGTGAATTTAATTTCTTTTTGAAATTTCGGAACGATTAATCTTTTATCAAAATTCCCAATTTCTGCCAGCATCACACCAAAATCATATCTTGAGATGCGTTCTTTGCCGCCAAGATGAATAATGCCGGTTGTTTTTTCTAAAGCCAGGAGTATGCCCTGGGAGGCAGACATGGCGGAAACGGGTGATCTGAATTCATCCGTGAAAAGGTTTTGTTTAACCGCACGAGCAAAAGAATAAATCATGGGCTGAATAAAGCTCTGACTGCTGCCAATCACATCCCCAAACATTAGAGGCATCCTGCAGATAACAGAATTTGGAAGCAGATCGGAAATCCCTGCTTCTGCATTTACTTTCTGTTCTCCGTAAAGACTGACCGGTGAAACAGGATCACTCTCAGAGTAGTTTCCTTTACAACCATCAAAGACAAGGTCCGTCGAGACAAAGGCCATGGGGACAGCTTGCTGACAGCATAACTCTGCGATATGTAAAGAAGCTGAAACATTTATTTTATTTGATTCAGAAGGATATTGCTGGCACATGTTTGGAGCAGACATAGCTGCCGCATGGATCACTGCATCCGGTTTTACCTGAATAAAAAGTTCTTTCAGAGCTTTTCTGTCATAGAGATCAACAGACAGCACCTTAACATTATTAACCGATATTTTGTTTCTGTTTGAAACACCCAAAACAGTGTATCTGTCTGCTGCGGTTCTGCAGAGGTGTGTGCCTAAAAATCCGCTGGCACCAGTTATCAGTAGTCTAGGTTTTTTCATATTTGTTTCAATGTGTACAATTGCAAAGATGAGCTAAAATTTCTTTACAATTTATACATTAGATTGTCACTATTCATTAGTAAATCATATTTCTTAAGTCGTCAGGCCTTTTAGCCGCCTACAATTTTAAACAATAATTAAAAATTTTATAACATAACAGTTTATTACGTGCAATTATAACACATTAATTCAAAATGCCATTTCACGATTTCTATTTATGGCGAATTCACCAGACCTGCAATCTCTGTGATATGTTAAGCAGCTGATAAGACAATTTTTTATCATTGACAGAGTTAATAGAAAATAGTAATTTGGTACTCTTCAAATCTACTTGTTTGATAGATGGCTATACAAACTATCCGTTTCATTTTAACTTGTTACCTGGTTACAATCTGTGTTTTAAGTGTTATAAAAAAAATGGTTTGTCTAGAATCAGTAACCAAACAACTGAAAAATAAAAGGAGAAGATATCATGATATCTATTGTTCGAATGTCAACCGACAGCGACACAAACAAAATGTGGTCGGCTATTGTGGGCCAGAAGGATTTACTTCAGTCTGAGCTTAAAAAGAACGGGCAATTGCTTTATCTAACAAAACGTGTCGGTTTTAATGAGGCCAGCTTATTTCTCCATTCAAAAGACTTTAACAGTATTATCAATATGGTAACTAACCATTTGAGTTCTCTGGACGAAGTGTCCGCCATAAGCATAATGCATTTGTTTAAACCCCGGTTTTTCCCTGTGCCGAAAGACACATATAATTTAAAACGCTTTGTTATAAGTCTGAAAGTTCACCCAAAAGCATTAAAAGATGTGTATAAGAAGCTTTTGAATCCTAATGTGCCGGAGGGGATTAGGAAAGTGTATTACGCCCTTACCTTCCATAGTTATGATGAAGCCCTGCAATATTCTTTACTGTCAGAAGACGAAGAAAGTTTACAGAAATTTGTTACAGAAAGCATTCATAATATAGATGGAATTGTTAAGACAGAAATATATCAAGCCGAAAAAACAAAGCCCTTTATTTCTTACAAAGAATGGCAGAACTATACATCTGAAGGTAATAATGTGCCTGCCTGGCATCATTATATGGAAAACCATTTTGATTTTGCTGAAAATGAGTAATGTGGGATTGTAATGGTTCAACCGCTGTCTCGACAATAACTGGTTTGATTAATAGAAAAAGACCGTTTCAGGCTTTAAAATGTTGAAACGGTCTTTTATTGTTCCTACAAACAGACACACTTGGTTTTATTATGATGCAAAATTATAATTACAAGTTAAGCTTGATCTTTTTTACAGGCATTTTATTATCAGCTTTCATGCCTGGAACCTGCTATGCAGTTAAAGTAACAGCGGTTAAACATCTTTTTAATCTTAAACATGACTTCCTTCAGCCCAGTGACGTTACCGTCGGGAAAAACGGCAACATCTATGTCATGGATGGCGTAAATCATTGTGTCAAAGTGTTTGACGAACACGGTACTTTCCGGTTCAGTTTTGGCCGTAAAGGAACTGAGAACGGTCATTTCAACTCCCCACTGGGAATCTGCACTGACTCTCAGAACCGAATTTATGTTGCGGATTCAGGAAACCATCGTGTCCAGGTTTTTTCTCAAAAAGGCATATTTCTTTCATCTTTTCAAATCAATAATCCGGATGCAAAAAAACTTTCTGATCCGGTTGATCTTATTATTGATGATAAACGAAAACGAATATATGTTGTCGATAATGAGAATCATAATATTCTCATTTATTCGCTAACCGACTTTAGTCTCATCAACAGTTTGGGGACTGAGGGTGAAGGAATGCAGGAATTCAAACACCCTTTCCTCATAACCCTTGGAAAAGACACCTCAATAATTATTTCGGATGTGCTCAACACCAGGGTTCAAGTATGGAGCCCAAAGGGTAAGGCCATACATTCCATTGGTGAGTATGGCGTGGACCTTGGACAGCTTTACCGCCCAAAAGGTGTTGCTGTTGATCAAGACAATAATGTTTTTGTCAGTGACAGTTATGTCGGCGCTATCCAGGTCTTTAACATTTACGGTCACTTTTTATCAGTCGTTGGAACCGAACAGAATGAAGTCTTAAAATGGACAACACCGGTTGGAATAACCATTGATAAAAATCAGCGTCTTTATGTGGTTGAAATGTTATTAAATCAAATAAGTGTTTACCAGATTCAAAGCAAAGAATAATCTTCTTATTACTGTTAATGTAGATAAATACAATTTTTTTTAAAAAAGGGCTTCCAATGAAAAAGAGGCATATTTTCTTAACCGCACTACTGTGCTGGCTGTTATTAAATCTTTTTTCTCCGCTTCTTTTTGCCAGTGATCCTGAAAACTGCCTGTTTTGTCATAAATACAGAAGGCTCCGGGTTTATGAAAAAGATGGCGATTTAAAAAATTATTATGTAGACACACACCTTTTTCATAAATCAATACACCGTGACGTAACTTGTGTCGGCTGCCACAGTGATATCACGAAAGTTCCTCATGGTGAAATTGAAGAGGTTAACTGCGCAAAAACCTGTCATCTGGATCGATACAAATCCATGGACGGAAAAAACTTTTCCCATGAGGAAATTGAAAAAACCCTTCAAGCAAGTATCCATGGTGTTAAACCTGACGATCCCCCTGAGAAGGCGAATCTAAAGCCCGACTGTAAGTACTGCCACTTAAATGATCTCTATACCCTGCCGAAAGAAGTCCCCTCTGAAGAAGTTCTGAAGCGCTGCCTTAACTGCCACACGGAAAAAGGCTTAAGAGGCATTTTTACCCACATCTCTCACCGTTTCAAACAAAAAACCAGCCGCCCTCCCCTTGAAATAGTAGAGCTGTGTGCAAGCTGTCACGAAGACAAGGATTTTCATACTGTCATGGGATTCTCAGGCTCCAAAGCAGAAGCAGTTGAAACCTATAAAGAGACAATTCATTACAGAATTCTCCAACTTGGAGGTGATGACACGGCCCACTGTATCAGCTGTCATGCCTCTGAAAGCATTCATGATATCAGACCGCCTTCAGACCCCCAGTCTTCAATGCACGCTGACAACAGGTATAAAACCTGCAATACCGGCGAATGCCATCCCAAAGCAAGTTCCAAAATTTCTGCCGTTGACAGTCATTTAAGCAAACAAAAAGATAAAGGTCCTGAAATACATATTGTTGAGCTTGCAATGGAATCGGTAATGTATTTCACCCTCTTTTTCCTTTTTCTACTAATGGGTATGGAAACATACGGCCGCCTCAGGAATAAAGATGCCCGTTTCTTCCGCTGGCGCCGGAAACCGCAGCCATTATCAAAAGACCTTATAAATGATAAGGAAGGCGAACCAAAAGTTCCCAACCTCCACAGACATGTAGAGTTTAATCCAAAGGGTGATTACAAAAGATATTCCATCCATGTCCGTATAAACCACTTTGTGATGCTTATATCCTTTACCGTGGCTGTTGCAACCGGACTTCCCCTCTTTTTCCATAATGCATCTTTGTCACACACAGTTATAAACCTCATGGGCGGCATTGATGTCACCCGTCTGATCCATAGAATTAATGCCTTTGTTTTCACCTTTGATTGCCTTTACCACGTCTTCTTTCTTCTCGTTTCAGGTATACAAGAAATTAAGAACGGCAAGTTTGATATACGGCGCACTCCGTTTCCACTTTTAAAAGACATAAAAGACCTCTATTTTGATTTCCGATATTTTCTCGGGCTGGAAAAGACACGCCCGAAAATGGAAAAATTCATGTACAAACAGAAAATACATTACCTTGCAATGGTCTGGGGATGTACAATTTTGACACTTTCCGGCTGCTGCCTGCTCTTTCCTGAATTTATGGTAGAATATATACCTTTTCCTAAAGTTTCATTCAACATCCTGCGCCTGATGCACGCAGAAGAATCTGTGCTTGCATTTCTGGTTATTACCCTGTGGCACATGTATAATGTGCACATGGCTCCGGGCAGGTTTCCAGTCCAGTGGACATTCTTGAACGGCATGATCAACAGAGACCATCAGATTGAAGAACACTACCTTGAATACGAACGTCAGGTTAAAGAGGGCGTTGCCGAATCTGAGGAAGAAAAACTTTTACAAAAACCTGCTTCTGCCTCATCCAGCTTTAAAAAGAGATCTCGTTTTGAAGCAATTATTGTCCTGTTAGTCATCCTCTTTTTCTCGGCCAGTGCAAGCGGATATCTTACTTTTATCGTTCAGTTTACAAAGAAAAAGGCTCCCACAG
>PVMK01130522.1_pt1 | contig 12342 bp, 9 predicted proteins | sample 1853481 | NCBI WGS metagenome assembly PVMK01 (sample SAMN08533507, study PRJNA380276) | Marine sediment metagenome, whole genome shotgun sequencing project. | reverse complement strand
CACGTCACCATCGGCGAGACCTTTGGTGCGTCCCAGCGGGGTGGCTCGGTCATGAGCCATCTCCGGATATCGAAGGAGGGGAGCTGGAGCCCGCAGATTCCCCATGGGCAGGCCGATTTCATCATCGCCCTGGAACCGTCCGAGGCCCTCCGCCTACTTGCGGTCTATGGCAACCCGCGGGTCAAAGTCCTCAGCAATACGCGGCCGATCCACTCGGTCGCCGTCATCGCGGGGGATGCGAAGTATCCATCCATGGAAGAGATCCGGTCGTCGATCGAGGAGCTCGCTGCCGATGCATGGTTCATTGCCGCGACCGAAGAGGCGGTCAAGATGGGGAACCCCATCTACGGCAATATCATCATTCTCGGTGCCCTGGCCGGAACCGGTGCATTTCCGATGGATCGAGAGAACTTCAAGGCGGTGATTGCGGAGACCTTCCCTGAGGATCGATTTGACGCGAACGTCAAAGCCTACGACCTCGGGCTGGAGATTGTGCATATCCCGGTCTGAAAGAGGAAGGAGAACTTACCCGTGATGAAGGTGTTCAGGCATGTCTTGGGAATGTCGGTTGTATTGGTTGTTCTGGCTTTCGCTCTCGCGGGTCCCGCATCGGCTCAGAAGTTAGACGTCAAAGAGGCAGGAGCCAAGATGGAGGAGGCTGAGGAGAAGAAGGAAGCCAAAGGGGTGGAATACGAGACCGATTACACGCTGGGCGTTGATTCGATGCCACAAGATGGCGTGCCCAGGGGCACGGTGGAGAAACGCACCTGGAACGAAAGCACCATCTATCCCGGCACCACACGCGACTATTGGGTCTATGTCCCGGCCCAATACGATGAGGCCGAACCGACCCCCGTGATGGTGTTCCTGGACGGCGCAGACTACGTTCATGCGGAGGGCGAGGTGCGCGTGCCGACCGTATTCGACAACCTGATTCACAAGGGGGAGATGCCCGTCACAATTGGCGTCTTCGTCAATCCCGGCGGGAAGAAGGACGCCTACAGCAATCGCGATGTGGAGTATGTGACGCTCTCTGACACCTATGCGCGCTTCCTGCTGGAAGAGATCATTCCTGACGTCGCCAAAGACTACAACCTCGTCGACGATGCGGCGGGTCGAGCCGTCTGCGGCATGAGCGACGGAGGGGTGGGCGCCTTCACCGTTGCCTGGGAACGCCCCCAGGCCTTCAGCAAGGTCATCAGTCACATTGGCAGCTACACAAGGCTCCAAAGAGGGTCCGAGTACCCCTATCGCATCCGAATGACCCGGGGAAACCCGAAACCCATTCGTGTGTTTCTCCAGGACGGAGCGCATGACATCAACCTCATTGAAGGCGATTGGACGCTCGCGAATATCCTGATGGATTCAGCGCTGAGGTTTGCCAGATACGACTATCGATTCGAACTGGGAACCGGCGGGCACGATCTGCGTCACGGCGGCGAGATCTTTCCTGACACCCTTCGATGGCTCTGGCGCGATTATCCCGGCGTGAAGAGCGCTTACGATGAGCCGAACCTCGATGTGGTGGTCGGTGAGTGGGAGGTCGAATCGAACCTTGTCGGCCTGCTGGTTCGAACAAGCGTGTTGACCATCACCGAAAAAGACGGTGCGCTTTCAGCCCAGCTCCACGACCACACGGATGGTGAGCTCGAGATTACGGCCATCAGCTTCAAGGACGATCTCTTGATCTACTCCTTTAAAACGCCCGAATCCCTGCTCGGCTGGGACAAGGAGGAAGGGTCGAAGGGCACCATGGAGGTCTGGGCGAGAGTCACTGGAGACACCTTCAAAGGGGCCTTGAGCACCGGAACGCATTCCGAAATCGATTACCCGATCACGGGCCGCAAGAAAGGTGGCGCCCCCGATCCTCAGTAGCCGAAAAAGCTACAACAGCGTCAGCAACAGGGACAGGTTACAGCGGCAGAGGCAGTTAACAGGGACAGGTGGCAGTGACCGTGACAGCCGTAACCTGGGGCTCTCGCCCCAGGCCATGCATCTGTCGCTCTTTCGGGACTTCACCTCCAGATGGACTTCAGCTCATGCACGACCAGAGATCGGATCAGGACCTTCCCGCCTTCCTCGTAGACGGCGAGCCCTGAGGCGTTGTTTTGCGGGCGCGCATTGATCGGCATGTACACCTGACCATCGTTGGCGAAGATCTCGACGGTGGTCCGGTCGACGAGAATGCGCAGCCGGACCGTCCGATGACGAGCGTTATGCGACGAACCGCGGCCGACGTGACAACAAGACGGCGATCAAGGCCGACATGGACCGCGTGCTCGCCGAGTTCGGATTGGAGGCGAATCGAATCGACGCGCTGAAGTCGTCCCGGGCCGTCGGCAACTGAACCGACGGCACCGGGAGCGGACTGCCGTCAGGCGCTTGCTTTCTCGTCCTTGTCGACGGCGCCGAACGCGTCCGCGCCTTCGATCAACCCGATCATCCGCGTCAGCGTCGAGCGTTGGCCTTCGACGTCGTTCGGCCGACCGACCGTGGCGCCGATGTTCAAGCGGCGGATCACCTGCCGTGGCGGCCGTGCCAGGCTCGACAGAGCGGGCATCACGCTGACGAGCGCCGTTGGGATTCCTGCGTCTTCGAGACCTCTTGCGATCAGACTCACGGTCTGATGGCAGATGGGTCAGCTCGGAACCAGCAGCGCGGCGTCGACGTTGTCGGCTTTGAAAGTCGCGACGATCTCCGGAATGGTCTCGAGGATGAGCGGGCCGAGGTTCAGCTGCAGGCCCATCAGCACCAGCGTGTCTGGAAACAGCGAGCCGATCGTGCCGTCGTCGACCAGTTCCTTCAGGCGGTCGAGCGGCAGATTGGCGTTGTAGTCCTCTTTCGCGAACCGGTGGTCGTAACCGGGATGATTGATCCGCAGTTTGCAGCGATCGACGTCGAGCCGGATGTGGCGGATCTGCGGGACCTCGTCACCAAAGGTCGGGAAACCGCGCATGGGTTCCTGTTCGCCTTCGATGGAATAGCCCCCGGTCGTCACCAACCCGAAGCGGCACTCCGATACGGGTTTGTCGAGTTTGGCGAACGGATCGCCGTCCGTCGTGAACCACGGGTACTTCGCCCACGCGTCCTTGTCCTTGCCTTGCGACAAAAGCGGCTTGGCGAACGCGACCCATTCTTCGAACCGATCCTGCCAACCGGCGACGCTCGCTTCGTCGGTCATGTGTCTCTCCCTCGTTCAGTTGCGCGTCCACTTGCTGCGGACCTTCGGCGAAAGGCTAGCACACGCGTCGGTTGGGCACAGGGGTGCCACGTTCACCATTGCACCATTGTCATCATTCATAGTTCGCATTCGCGGGCGGGGGATCTGACTTTCTACTGCTCTGGTTTGAAGGCAACAATGGTGCAATGGTGAACGTGGCACCCTTAAATGGCACCCTTAAACGTGAGATGAGACCTGGCGCTCCAGGTCCTGCATGACGGTCTCGGCGTGAAACCTTTCGTATCCTCTGCGCCGCTTCAGTTCGATGGGTCCGAGTTCACTGACATGGATCACCTCCAGATGGACTTCAGTTCATGGACTACCAGGGATCGGATCAGGACCTTGCCGCCCTCCTCGAAGACGGCGAGCCCTGAGGTATCGCCGTCTGGGAGCGCTCGGATTGGCATGTACACCTGACCACCGTTGGCGAAGATTTCGATGGTGGTCCGGTCGACGAGAATGCGCAGCCGGATCCTGCCGTCGAGGGGTTTGAGGGCCACCTTCGTCTTGCCGCAGGACAACATGCCTGTGTCGACGTTGTACGCGACGGTCACACCATTGATTCGAAATCCAAACTCGTCCGCGTCGCTCGACTCGAACTCCGCCTCGATGTCATACAAACCGCCGGCGATGCCGGAGAGGATGTTCTGTCCCGGTTCGATCTCGACATCGGTCCACCTGTGTTCTTTTCCGTGAATACTCGCGATTTCCCGCACCGGATAGGCGAACATACGGATTCCGTCGTCGGTGGTGTGCAGGGAAAGCTCTACGGGAAACAACATCTGCTGGTTGAAGGGCATGTCCGGCATGTGGATCAGGAATCCCCATGCGATCTGGACGCGCCGGCCGTCGGTCGTGTCGCTGAAGGTCTGTGATGCGTAGAAGGATCTTCCGTGGAAGTAGCCGTAGCGTATCAGCTTGGACTCGGGGGTGAACTTCTTGCCGTCGAACTCGCCCACGAAGTAGCTGCCGATGCCGCCGTAGAGAATCCATTTCTTGTTCTGTTCGTTGCCATCTACGGGCAACTGGAAGAGCTCTGGGCAATCCTGGAACCTCACCTCGAACTCGCTCTGGTACTCCCAGGTTTTGAGATCGTGAGAGGTGAAGAAGGCCATAGCGCCCTTCTGCATGTACAACACCATGACCCAGTTGCCGGTCGGCTCATACCAGATGACTTTGGGATCGCGGTTGGTGTACCCGATGTAGGGGAGGACCGGGTTGCCTTCGTAGGGCGTGAAAGTTCTGCCTCGGTCGTTGCTGTAGGCGATGGACTGGCTGAAGAACTCGCCGTCAGACCAGGGGCTTCGGCCTCCAGCGGAGGTGTAGATGGCTACGATCGGCTTCTCTTTGCCCGTCTGGAAGCCGGCCGTGTTGTGTCGGTCCACGACCGAGGACCCGGAGTAGATCGGGCCCAGATGGTCCGGATAAACCGCTCCGGCCAGTTCCTTCCAATGAACGAGGTCGGTGCTGACGGCATGGCCCCAATTCTTGTTGAGGTCGTTCCGGCTGTGGTCCCAACCGTAAGGGTTGTGCTGGTAGTAGAGGTGATACTCGCCGTCGTGGTAGACCAGGCCGTTGGGGTCGTTGAGCCATCCCCGTTTGGTCGAAAAGTGGAATTGGGGCCTCAGCGGCTCGGTGTAGAGGTCCTCCGCGTCATGGATGCCGTCTTCGACCGAAATCCGGTCGAGGATGTGGGCGTTGGCGAGCGGGTGTTGGTGCGTGCGGATGAGGAGTTCTTTGCCCAGCCAGGGGCTGAGGTCGGTCACCACCCAATAGTCAATATCGTCCGTGGCCAGTTCGACGTCCATGGCGCGGACCGGTTTCCCATCCACGACGAGCTCGATGTAGTGGCGGACCGCACCGTTCTTGACCGGGAGGTTGAGCACGGGTTTCGTGATCGCGAGGGTGCGTTCGAGCACGGGCTCCTCCGCCGGGATGTTGCTTTGAAAGATGTGGTCGACGACGATGTCGGCCCAGTCGCTGTTGTCGACGAACCGAATGCGGGCGGTCTTCCCCTTGAGATCGGCCACGTCCCAGGCCTCCCAGAACATGGCGTGGAACTTGTACGAAGGGCTGGTAGGGACGAGCGAGCGGACGACTTCGCGATCCACGAGGAGTTCGACGGCCAGGTCGCCTGCGGAACCGTCACCTTCGTGCTCGCGGGTGCCCCAGAGAAAGTAGATAGCGTTCCGCTCGACGGTGAAGGGCGGTGATGTGAGGGTGCCCGTCGCCTTCCCGGTCGATCCTGCCGCCAACCCATCGGCCATTTTGCCGACCAGCCTGGTTTCTCTGGGACCTTTTGCAAACGCATCTCCCTCGACCGTCCAGGCGCCGTATGAGCCCGAGTCAAAGTCCTCGATGAGGATGATGTCGTCGGCATTCCCAGGCGCCCCATTCGTCACGCACGCCACCATCGAGCAACACATGATTCCTGTAGCGATTGCTCTGAGTAGGCCCATTGCTGATTCTCCTCCTCACACCTGCCATACACACAAGGACTCAGGGAATACTCGACCTCTCGAGGGTATGAATGGTCAGTCCTTCGATTGGTTTCTGAGATCGAGGAAGAACCCAGCTCGCGAGATAACCACAGACGAAACAGATGGTGATCCCGACGAGCGCGTAGAGCAACAGGTGAATGTCGGTATATCGCTGAACAAAAAGAAGTCCAGCGGCCCCTGCGAGAGCTCCGACAATGGCCCCCGGTCCGGTGGCTCTTTTGGTAAAGATCCCCAAGCAGAACAGTCCGCACATGGAACCGCCGAACAGACCGAGGATCTTCATGAACTGGTCCCACAACGATTGAATATCTGACGCAGCAAATGACAACGCCAACAGCATTCCCAGGATCCCCATTCCTGCGGTGAGCACGCGCGCGAGTCGAAGATAGCCGCGTTCAGAATGAACCAGAGACAATGGGCGCACAAAATCTGTAACGAGCGCCGCCGATGTGCTGTTCATGCTCGTGGAGATCGTCGACTGTGCTGCGGCAAAGATACCGGCCACCACGAGTCCCGCGATGCCCACGGGAAGTTCCCTGGCGATGAAGAGTGGGAAAATGGCGTCGGTCTTGAAGGCGGGGTCGAGCTTGTCGGGGTTGTGGGCGTAGAAGACGAACAGTGCCGTTCCGACGCCAAAGAACAGGAGCGAGGCGGGGAGGATGGCTACGGCGTTCGTCCAAATCGCCCGTTTCGCTCGCGCCATATCGGGAACCGACATGTAGCGCTGGACGACCGCCATGTCGGATGTGTAGGGGACGAGGTTCTGGCCGAGCCCGCCCAGGACCACGACCCAGAGGGCCGTCGTGGCGAAGCTCGTCGACGCGAAGTCCCAGTTCACCATGTGCAGCTTGTTGTGTTCGGTGGCGGTGGCCATGAAACCGCCCAGGCCTCCGTCCACCTGGGTCACGATCAAGACAAAGCTGAAAAGTGCGCCGCCAAGCAGAACGAAGCTCTGAATGGTGTCGGTCCACACCACAGCTTCGAGTCCGCCCATCGTGCAATAGACGATGCTCAGCACGCCCATGATCAGGATGCATTGCTCCTCCGAAAGAGGCGTGATGGCCGCAAGGGCCAGCGCGGGCAAATACATGACGATGGCCATCCGGCCGATCTGGAAGAGGACGAAGGATGCGCTGGCGAAGAGGCGGGCCAACCGATTGAATCGTTTCTCGAGATATTCGTAGGCGCTTGTCGCGTCAATCTTCCGAAAGAACGGGAGAAAGAGAAGAATGACCGCAGGCGTGATGGCAATGGCCATCATGTTGACCATGAAGTAGACCCAATCGGTCGCGTAGGCTTTGGCCGGGATCGCGATGAAAGTGATCGAGCTCAGCATCGTGGCGAAGATGCTCATCCCCGCGACAAACCAGGGGACCCGTTGTCCACCGCGGAAGAAGTCGTCTGAATTCTTGTTGCGGAAGGAGAAGAACACACCGACGCAGATCATCGCGCCCAGGTAGACGAAGATGGCTGCGAAGTCGACGAATCCGAAGTGCCCCTCGCTCTTGAGCAGCCGGACCTGCCACACCTTCGGCGATCCGATTCGCGGGCGGATTTCGCCGCCTGCCATGACAATGGGATCGTTCACAGTATCTGTTCCCCAGCGAACGGCGGTTGTCGCCACATGATTCGCGGGGGTGGCTCCGGCGGTGGTCCATGTATCGGTGATGGTGTGGTACGACAGGGCTTCTCTGGGGAAGCCGGGGTGTTCGTCTCTGAGCGTGTCTGCTTCTGTGAACAGGCTGCCATCGGCACTGCCAAGGACGAGAATATGGCTTTGCCCCACGGCAATGCCTGTGCCCGCCATGACGCACCGTGGTGCGTCGCTTCGTTGGCGCCAGGGGCTGACATCTCCCGTGTAGGCGCCGGTTGAGGGGTCGTATTCACCAGGCTGGTAGCGGGTAGGTGCGAATTCGTAGACATCCGTCAGAAACTCGGCAGCCCCGCTTTCTCCCATTCTCCGCCCGCTCAGAACGTATAGGCAATTTTCGACGCCATTGTGCTGGGACGTCACGATGGCGAACGCCCGGGATCGGACCCGGCCACGGAAGGACACGCTGCCATTCGCCGTCAGCCTTGGACAGGTCCAGCGACCAGAAGCTCCGTGAGGCCGTATCGAGGCGAGCCCGTTGTTCCGCCTGCAAGGTAGACCGTGTCGCCAATGACTGCAGCACCCGGATGGGCACGCGGTTCGGGAAGGCTCGGCAGCGACTCCTGAATGACCCGTTCGTATTCCGGGTCCCAGCGCAGCAGGAATACGTCGGAATGTGTTCCCTCGGCATCATTGCCGCCGATGCAAACAACGCCCTGATCGGTGGAAACCGAAGCACCGAAAGCGACCGGTCTCTCGAGCTTCTGCCCCGTTATCCAGCGGTAGGGCTCATCGACATCGGAGTCTCGTATCAGCACATAGATGTCGTCGTGCCAGGTCTGATCTGATTCCCAGACGGGTTGAGGGAATGTTGCACCACCGGCCACAATCAACGCGTTGTTGCTGATGCCAACGAACGCACCGGCCAAGCCGGGCTGAATCGTTGCTCCGGACTGTGGCGGGAGTTCCGGGAGTTCGGTCCATTCCAGCGCGACCTGGCCGGAGGCACTGCACACGAGACCGCAGAACAACACGGTGAGAGCTAGTTGGCGCTTCATGCTCTGGCTTCCTAAGCTTCTACGTTTCCTCGGCCCGCAATCACAGATTCAACTTTTTTCTTCTCTTCATCGCTGATCTCCGCAATAGGCCGAACAGCGTTTCCCCGGCCTATACCCAACACCTCGAGACCGTACATCAGGCCGGCAATCCAGTTCTTGTCGCCCAGAATCAGCTCCTCGCGAACCGCCGAAATGCGTTCTTGGGCTTCGGCACGCTGCAGGTCATTTCCTGCTTCGTGGGCGCGCCACAGATCGGTGAAGGGCCCCGGCACGCAGTTGGCGCATGTCGGGACGAAACCCTTTGCACCCCTAGACAATCCCCACGCAATGTCAGTCTCCTGTCCTTGGAGAACGGTCGTGTCGAAGTCGGCGGTAGAATCCAGCACGTCAGAAAAATAATCGCGGTCGGCCGAGCTCTCCTTGATGGTCCGGGTCCATCCCCGTTTCACCATTTCCACGAGAACGTTGACCGGAATCTCGGCCCCGATGCACGACGGAATGTTGTAGACGATCATATTCATGTCGGTTGCCTGGCGACACCCATCGAAATGGGCCATGAACTCCTCGTCTCGTGACGGCGTGATGTAGTAGGTCGGCGTGACGACAACATGATTGAACCCGGCCTGATCCAGGATCTTGATGCGTTCAATTGCCCGGCCTGTGGACGTCGCTATGACGCCCCCCAGAAGGGGGACGGGATCGTCCACTTCATCGCGCGCAATCTCGATGAGCCGAACCCACTGATCGTCGGTCAACAGGGGCCCCATGCCGGCCGACCCCCCGACGAAAATTCCGTTGACGCCTCCCTCGATGCAATGGCGGATTTGGGCGCGCAATGCGGGCTCGTCGACGCACTCGTTCTCGTCCACCGGGGTTAACAGGGGGACGATGACACCTTCAATTACATTGGCCGATTTCGACATGTGTTTTCCTCTCAGGCGCAACTGATCGAAACGGAAAAGATTTCGAACTGGTGGGTACGGCAAAGGCGGCCGCCCCACCCGATTGCACAATCAACCACACGATAGCCATAGTCGATTGTGCCAGCACCCATACCTTGAGACTCCACACTCATCAAACCACGCAACTATTCAGCGAAGCTAAATGAATAGACCGTCGCGTCCTGGAAATCGAATCGGATCTGAATCGAGTTGTCTCCGAGTTCCTCGAACGAGAATCCATTTGGCCACGGAATCTCTGCGTCCGACATACTCCCGTTCAGGGATTCACTCTTGGCCAGCAGCTCGTTGCGCTCGTCAAGCACGCTGACCTTGACGTAGCCCTCCCGCTCGACATCCGCGGTAATCCGGAACGATCCGTCAGGAGGGGCTATGAGGGTCGTCGTGATTTTCGCCGGTTCCCGGGCTTCTTGTTGCGTGTACCCGGCGAAGCCGTCGGGACGCAACGTCGCCATACTGAGAAACCCGTTTCGCCAGCTCGTGTGGAGCCCGTCGCTTGCACCGTAGTACAACCGAATCTCGTCCTCGAGAAAGACCGGATACGCCGCCGGGTACGCACAACCCCAGTCATACTCACCTTCGACATCAGAGTTTGGGATCAGCGGCGTACCGGGAAGAACGCGATGCCACTTTTTGGTGTCCGGACTCCACGTCAGCTCTGTCCAGACACGATCCGCTTCCTGATCGTGAATGGCCACCAGGCCGATATACACGCCGCCATGATAGAAGACGGGCATCGCGTAGGTCTGATGGTTCTCGTCCAACCCTTCCAGTACAATCTGAACCTTCTCCCAATTCACGAAATCGGCGCTCGACGTCCATGCAACCTGACGCGCGTAATGCCCCAAAAACGTTTTGCCCCATTGGCGGGTTATCCCCACATACTTTCCCAGCGTGGGCGCCCAGAAGGCGTTGTTGTGAGTGTCGCCTGCGCTATTTGCTTCGGGACAGGCTATGGCCGGACCCCAGTGGATACCGTCGGCAGAAAACGCGACGGAGAGCATCCCATACTTGATAAGGGCCTTGTAGCGGCGATTGGGATCGGGCTCTCGGAGGTCCTTAAAAATCCCTGAACCGTGGGGTCCTGCCCAGAGTTCTTCTTTGTCTTTGCTTGGGGGGCCACTGCCCCGCCACAGAATGTTGTTGGCTTTGCTCCCCTCGAATTCGACAAGCCCCAGCTCGGGCTTGATCCACGTGATGCCGTCTTTCGAAGTGGCATAGCAGATGGCCATTTCCCGGGTCCAAGGCGGTCGATATTTCTTCTCTTTCCGCTCTTGAAGGGTCATCCCCTTTGCGGAATCATCAACGATAAAGGGGCTGTACCAGCACTTGTATATCTGCTCCTCGTCGTCGTAGATGACGTTGGCGTAGAGGTTGTCGAAGCGCTTCTCCCACGGTTTGTCTTCTTCAAAGAGCGGGTTGCCTTCGTACTTCTGCACAGCGCCAAGCACGAGCTCTGCGTTTTCAGTACTCGCGACGACGCGCGAATCGAGGAGAAGATACCGATCGCGTTCGGGCAGAGCTGGTTTGCTGTCCTCAGCCCAGCCAGACCACAGCCCCAGGCTCGACACAAGAATCGTCGCCAGCAATAAAAAGCGCCTTCGACTCATATCCTGACCTTCTTTCTGATGAGTGATTCAGCCTCGCAATATCCTCTTCGTTTCCGCCGGATGAGGCAGCGCCTCAATCCTTCACGTCGACGACACATCGGAATCCGATCGTTGCGGAACGGTCCAGGCCGGGCCAAACCAACAGCATCTTTGTAGCCCGGTTGCAGTACTGCGGTCCTCCCTTCACGTACCAGCCCGAACCCGTGGTATTGAAATACGAGCCTCCTCGAATCAGGCTATAACGTGTTCGCCCATCGTCGGTCTGTTCGCTCTCCGTCCATTCCCAGGTATTGCCGGACATGTCGTAGCAGCCAAAAGGCGAACGACCATCGGGAAAGGCGCGGACACTCGTGGTGGCGTCATCCCAGTTGCATCGGTCTGCTTCCATCCTGTCACCCCAGGGATACCTCAGGCCCTCCGGCCCCTCGGCCGCGTATTGCCATTCCGCATCAGTCGGAAGGCGCTTCCCCGCCCACTCGGCATATGCCCGGGCGTCGTTCAAATCGACGTACACGACGGGATGGTCCTCTCTGCCGGCCGGCGGCTTGCCGTCGACCCAATGCTTCAGGAAGTTGTGCTCAATACGCGGCGTGTAGCCCGATGCCTTCAGGAACTCCTCGTACTCCGCGTTGGTGACCGGAGTCAGGTCCATCGCGTACGCCGAGAGCACCGCGTGCACCTCCGTTGCCAGGCTGTCGTGGAAGCCAACCGGGAAGCCGCCTTTGTTGAAGGGCCTTTTGAGGTCAATCGTGTGAGCTCCTATGGCCGCCATGTTCGGGGGGCAGGCTGTCTGAACCGTATTCCTTTGTTTTCGAAGGGGGATTGAGGAGCCGTTTCGCTCCCTCGGGAAACTCGGGATCCCAATTTCTGCCGTCGAAGACCCTCGCTTGCTCCTTCAAGAATTCGTCGAGGTCCGGTGTGACCGCATCATCAGGTATCGCCAGGAATCCGCCGATCCCCATCGCGTCGATTACGCCGTCGATGTGGGCGGTGTCTCCTTCCAGTTTGACGTTGGCTTCCGTGCCCTTGATCAAATCGAAGTACCGGATGCCCTCACGATGAGCTATCGCAAGCAGGTTCCCGCCGTAGGGTTCATCAGCCCGGTTGACGAGTGTCCAGAGCTTCAAGCCACGACTTTCCCACAGGCTGGCAAAAACGGTTTCTCCTCGGTGTTCCACCAATGGGGTCCACTCTTCGCCGGCAAACAGGTCGACGTAACGACGCTGAATCGGAGTCATCGATCGCAACATCGACCGTGCGCGTTCACTCCATCCGTTCCAGCATCCGAACCGGTTCTCCCAGATCAGCGTTCCGGTGCCGTTCATCCACGAGACCTGCAGCTCGCCCGTCCGATCCGTGATCCATCGATTGGTCGGGCGCACCACGTGCCTACGTTCGAACCA